>ENA-ORMS01001007-ORMS01001007.1-human-gut-metagenome-genome-assembly--contig:-NODE-1007-length-24954-cov-3.846942_pt1 | contig 24954 bp, 18 predicted proteins | sample MGYA00242104_ERZ508997 | MGnify/ENA primary metagenome ERZ508997 (study PRJEB26280, sample SAMEA2338704) | human gut metagenome | biome: human gut; feature: human-associated habitat; material: faeces... | reverse complement strand
CCAGGGGACGCTCTGCCCCGGCCGATTCCATCTGCTCCCTTGCCACCGAAAGCATCAGCTTGATCCGATTCAACTGATTCACTTCGCTGGCTCCCGGATCATAGTCCACTGCGGCGATATTCGCCTGGGGATAGGCCTTTTTCAGCGCCTTGATGACACCTTTGCCCATCACATGATTGGGCAGACACCCAAAAGGCTGAATGCAGACAATATTCGGCACATCCTCCTTGATCAGCTCCACCATTTCCCCGCAAAGGAACCATCCCTCGCCATACTGGTTTCCTTCCGACAGAAACGGCTTGGCCAAGGCGGCAATCTTCTCAATATCCATGGGAGCTGAGAAGCGCTTGCTCTGCTTCAGCGCCTTTGCCGCAGGCTCCCGCAGTTTGCGCAGAATGCGGACTCCTACCTTGGAAATCACCGATCTCATGAAGGGGGCATCCAATTCCTTGTGCTTGAAGTCCATATCGTATATGAACATATTGAAGAAATCCAAGAAGTCCGGTACCGTTACCTCGGCTCCCTCCTGCTCCAGAAGATTCACCAGATGGTTGTTGGCCAAGGGCATATACTTCACTAAGATTTCTCCCACAATGCCCACCTTGGGCTTGCGCAGGGCTTCGTCCAGAGGAAGCTCGTCAAAATCCCTGACGATTCCCCGGCAGACCTCCCCATAGGAGTATCCCTTTTCCTCTCCCATCAGTATGGAAACGCAGAGCTTTCTCCATTTGTCGTGCAGGGCGTTTGCAGAGCCTTTCTCTTTTTCATACGGGCGCACTCGGTACAAACACCGCATGAGCAGATCTCCCCAGATCAGTGCTTCCATTCCGCACTTCAGCATGGTCATATTGAGATGGAAGCCCCCGTTGGTTTCCAAACCTCCGGCATTCAGTGAGATCACCGGAATATAGGAAAGGCCTGCTTTGTCCAAGGCTCTTCGTATAAACCCAACATAATTGCTCGCTCTGCAGCATCCCCCGGTCTGGCTCATCATGAGCGCTAACCGGTGGGTGTCGTATCTTCCCGACAGCACCGCCTCCATCAACTGTCCCACCATAATGATCGAAGGATAACAGGCATCGTTATTCACATACTTCAAGCCTACATCCACTGCATTCTTGGTAGCGTTGTTCAGAATCTCCAGCTTGTAACCGAACCGCCGGAAGGTCGGTTCAATCAAATCAAAGTGAATGGGACTCATCTGAGGAGCCAGAATCGTATAGCCCTCATCGTACATCTTTTGGGTAAACTCGCTGCGCTGATAGCAATAGGGCTTGGTCTCTTCCCGCTCTGCTTGCTTCATGTTCATCGCGGCAATCAAGCTCCGGATGCGGATCCGAGCCGCCCCCAGATTGCTGACCTCGTCGATTTTCAGGACTGTATAGAATTTTCCGGCCTTCTCCAACAGTTCGCAGACCTGATCCGTGGTCACCGCATCCAATCCGCATCCGAAGGAATTGAGCTGCACCATCTGCAGATCCTTTCTGGTGCTCACAAATTCCGCCGCACTGTAGAGTCTGGAATGATAGGTCCACTGATCCAACACGCGCAATTGCCTTCCGGAGCCAGCATCCAAGGGCAGGCTGTCCTCGGTGAACACATCAAAGCCATAGGAAGCCACCATTTCGGGAATACCATGGTTGATCTCCGGATCGATATGATAGGGGCGACCCGCCAGAACAATTCCCTGTCTGCTCTCTTTTTTCATATCGGCAAGAAGCTCCGTTCCCTTTTTCCGGATGTCCTCTTTTGCCCGCATCTGTTCGGCAAAGGCCAAGTGTACCGCCCTTTTTACCTCCCTTTCGGGAATGTTCCATTCTTCCTTGCAGATTGCCGTCAGGCGCTTGACCAGCGCCTCCTCCCGTTTGAAGGTGAGGAAGGGATGAATATAGCGCACATTCCCTGCAAACACATCCTCCAGATTGTTCCGGATATTTTCGGGGTAGGAAATGACCATAGGGCAGTTGTACTGGTTCTGGGAACAGGGGTTCTCCTTGTACTCATAGAACACACTGGGATGGAAAATGGTTTTTACCCCTTCGTTGATCAGCCACTGGACCTGCCCGTGAGCAAGCTTGGCAGGATAACACTCCGATTCGGAGGGAATGCTGTCCATACCCAACTGGTAAATCTTCCGGCTGGCATAGGGAGAAAGCACCACTCTAAAGCCCAATTTTCGGAAGAATGTGGCCCAGAAGGGATAGTTTTCATAGATATTCAGAACTCTCGGTATGCCGATCGTTCCCCGGGGCGCATCCTTTTCCTCCAAAGGAGGATAGTCAAAAATTCTCTTTTGCTTGTACTCAAAAAGGTTTTCGCCCTTTTTGCCTCCCCCTCCTCCGATGCGCTTTTCGCACCGGTTGCCGGTGATGTATTTTTTCCCTCCGGAAAAGGTGTTCACGGTCAACAGACAATTGTTCTCGCACCCTCCGCAACGGGCAGTGCTGCCGGTATATTCCAGTTTTTCAATCTCCTCAAAGGACAGCATACCGGTCTTCTGCCCTTTGTACCGCTCCTTCGCAATCAGGGCCGCACCGAAAGCACCCATCAGTCCGCAGATGTCCGGGCAGATCACCTTCGCTCCTGCCACCTTTTCCAAGGCTCTTAAAACCGCCTGATTGTAGAAGGTTCCGCCCTGTGCCACAATGTTCTCACCCAGTTCCTTGGCATCGGTCAGCTTGATTACCTTGTATAGGGCATTTTTTACCACCGAATAGGCAAGTCCGGCCGAAATATCCGATACCGACGCTCCCTCCTTCTGCGCCTGCTTCACATTGGAATTCATGAAAACCGTACAGCGGGTACCCAGATCCACCGGAGCCTTGGCCGACACCGCCTTCTCGGCAAATTCCGCCGCAGAAAGGCCCAGGGAGGTAGCAAAATTCTCAATAAAGGACCCGCATCCGGAAGAACAGGCTTCATTGAGCATGATGGAATCCACCACGCCGTTCTTCAGCTTGATGCACTTCATGTCCTGACCGCCGATGTCCAGCACGCAATCGGTCTTGGGATCAAAAAACCCGGCGGCGGTGGCATGCGCCACCGTTTCCACTTCCCCCTCGTCCAGCGAAAAGGCCGATTTCAGGAGCTGTTCTCCATAGCCCGTAGAGCAGGAATAACTCACCGTTGCTTCCTCCGGAAGGGCCTTTCTTAAGCGGCCCATGGCCGAAATCGCCGTTTTTACCGGGTTTCCTTGGTTGTTTTCATAGGTATAGAAAAGCAACTGCCCTTCTTCGCCGATGAGCACCAGCTTGGTGGTGGTGGAGCCGGCGTCGATACCCAAAAAACACTTTCCTTTGTAGCTTTTGATGTCGGCCCTGTGTACCTTCGCCTGCTCGTGACGGAGGGAGAACTCCTGCCGCTCCTCTTCATTGCGGAACAGCGGCTCCAGACGCTTGGTTTCGTATTCGATCTTGGTGTTTGCTTTCAGCTTTTCCTTCAGCTCGGAGATGGTCAAAAGCGTTCCCTCTTCGCTCATGGCCGCCCCCATGGCGGCAAACAAATGGGAGTTTTCGGGATCAATCACCTCGTCCGGCCGCAAATTCAGTGTTTTTATAAATGCTTTTTTCAATTCCGGCAGAAAGTGGAGGGGGCCGCCCAAAAAGGCCACCCGTCCCTTTATGGGCTTTCCGCAGGCCAATCCCGAAACCGTCTGATTCACCACGGCCTGAAATACCGAGGCGGCCAGGTCGCAACGGTCGGCACCGTCGTTAATCAAGGGCTGAATATCGGTCTTGGCAAAAACGCCGCAGCGGGAGGCGATGGGATAGACCATTTTGGCCTTTGCAGCCGCCTCATTTAGTCCGGAGGCATCGGTCTGCAGCAAAGAAGCCATCTGGTCAATGAAGGAACCGGTTCCTCCGGCGCACACGCCGTTCATTCGTTCCTCCAGTCCTCCCGTGAAATAAATGATCTTGGCGTCCTCTCCCCCCAGTTCCACCGCCACATCGGTGCGGGGATCGTAGTTTTTCAGAGCCTTGGCCACGGCCACGACTTCCTGGGTAAACGGGATTCCCAAAGATCGGGCAATACCCAAGGCCCCGGAGCCGGTGATATGTACCTGCATCGGCCGGTCGCCCAGGCGCTCGGCCGCTTGGGTAAGCAATTCCAGAAGCGCATCCTTGGTGTGCGCCATGTGCCGTTTATATTCTCCGAACAACAGTCGGTTTTCTTCATCCGAAATTACCAGCTTCACCGTGGTGGAGCCGATGTCAATGCCCGCTTTGCAAACCGTTTCTTTGATTGTTTCTCTGTTCATAGACGCCTCCGGGATTATTTTCTACCTTGTGGACACCTCTGAAAATTCCCCCGCATCGGGCAAGGGCGGCTTTGCCGCAGAACTTCGTTGCAAAAAACTTTCATACACAAAGAATTCCTTCGTTTTTTTGCGCTTCGTTCTTCAATAGGACGGCTCGCCGATTATACTTGGAATTTTGAGGGGGTACCCTTATTGCATTCGTTCAGTTCTCTTTTTTCTTCCCTCCGAAGAAAAACCGACTTTCCGTCCCTTTCACCAGACGGCGGATGTTCTCATGATGCCTTGCCACTACAAACAGCACTCCGGCGGTATACAGCAGACATGCCGGCAGCCCTGCTCCGAAAAGAGCAATGGAAACCGCCCCGGCCGCCAGCGACAGCATGGTGGAGAGTGACATATACTTGGTGGATAAGAGCAAAAGCGCCAATACGCCAAAGGCAATCAGTCCCGCTCTCCAATCAATGAACCAGACCGTAGAAAAGCAGACCAAAAACCCTTTTCCGCCCTTGAAGCCGTATTCCACCGGAAAAGCGTGCCCCAACAGCGCAAAAATGCCGGCGTAGGCCACACCTAACTGCCAATCTCCCAGATAGGTCCGTGCAAGCAGTCCGGCAACTACCGATACCACCGCTCCCTTAAAAATATCCAAGAAAAAGACGATCCATGCATACCTGCCTCCGAAGGCTCTTTTAAAGTTGGTAAAACCCGGATTTTTGCTGCCCAGCTCCCTTATATCCTGATGATAAATCATTTTTGACAGAATGATCGCAGGATTCAGTCCGGAAATCAGATAGGCAAATAGCGCCATCAGCGGAAAAAATGCAATTTTCATCGTTGGAATTCTCCCTTCTTCGACCTTTTTCGCTAAAAGAGCGCAAAAGTTCTATTTCGGCAAACAGGGTTGCCGCAAATTCATTCTGCGGCAGCCCCTGCACAATCCTTCTCTATTATTCCGCAGCCCGGAAAGTGACCTCTTTTCCGAAGCCGATCAGCGCAACGGCATCCGGTCCGATGGAAGCACCGATAATGGGACCGATGTAGCCCACAAAAATCTCCTTGCAGGGAATTTCGGCTTTGACCAGTGCCTTCAGTTCCTCCACTTCCTCTTCGGAACAGTCGGCGTGAGCCAGATAAATGGTCTGCTCCTCCGGATTTACAATGCTTTCCTTCAACAGTGCTACGATTTCTCTGAAAGAAGCCTGCCTTCCCTTCACCTTTTTGAACGCCGCCTGTGCGCCGTCCGCATCGGCCACAATGATGGGCTTCACCCCCATCAGATTGCCGAAAAATGCCGCCGGCCCCTTGACCCTGCCGGCACGCCGAAGGAATTCCAGTGAATGCACGGTGCAGTATTCGTTCACCCTTTTACGCATTGCCTGAACCTTTTTAAAGACCTCTTCTGCGCCGATGCCGGTTTCTGCCAGCTTTGCCGCCTCAATGGCAAGCGCTCCCTCGCCCAAGCAGGCATTCAGCGAATCCACACAGTATACAGAGGCTCCCGGATAGTCCTTCAGCAGCTCCTCCGACACCACCCGGGCGGTATTGACCGAACCGGATTGCTTGGAGGAACAGGCGATGTACACGATGTCCTGCCCGTCAGCCAAATATTTGGTGAACACTCTGCGGAACTCCTCAACCGGAACCTGGGTGGTGGTGATCCGCTGGCCATTGCGCATCCGTCCATAAAAGGCGTGTACCTCCTCCTTGGTCCAGGATAAGGAGGCCGGACTGGTTTTTCCCTCCAAAACGGTGTTCATCAACGCATAGTCGATGCTGTAACGCTCCATCAACTCTGTAGTCAAATCCGAACAGGAATCGGTAATGATCTTAACTTCTCTCATATTCATGCTCCTCCTCATAACGAAACTCATCTCAGTTTCCGGCCTTGAGGGTAGCACTGGATTCTAAACTGAAAAAAAACTTATTCTTTATTTTTTCAACAGGCTTTCCGTCATCAATTCCTGCACCCGCGCAGATATATCCGCAGTTCTCACTTCCCCGATCCACTGCTCGTCCAAAACCTCCAGAATGTCAAAATAAACAGTAGTCCGATGCCACGGGAAGTTCCGATGAACACGATCGGTATTTTTCACTGTGGCCACCACAACCGGCACTTTCGCCCTTTCGGCGATCTTAAATACCCCGTTGTGAAAGGGCAGCAGTGCTGTTCCCTCTTCGGTATTCCGGCGCCCTTCCGGGTACACTCCGATAGACACCTCGCCTCTTTCAAGCAACTCGGCAGACTTACCGATGGCGGTCAGTGCATTGCGCACATTCTCCCGGTCCATCACTCGAAAACAGCATTTCTGAATCAGCTTTCCCAAAACCGGTATGGAAAAAACCTCTTTTTTGCAAAGAAAGGCCACCCGACTTCCGGGAAGATACCGCCACACCACCACCGGATCATAGTTGGACAAATGATTGCAGACAAATAAGAATCTTCCCTTTTTCGGAATCTTCTCCAGGCCGGACACCTTCACTCTGACTCGTCCGAGAAACAGAGCGATCGCCGCCGCACTGACCACAAGCCAACCGTAAAAGGGACTGTATTTTTCATACTCCTTGCCGGGCTTCACCCAAAGAGAGGCTACAAGCAACACCAAAAGATAGAGCAAAATCACTCCGAAAACTCCGAGAAAAATACCCACCAAAATCCACATACACTTTTCCCCTTCTTCCGGAGTTCTTCATTTCCCTTCTATTTTGCAAAAGAATCTAAACTGAAACGAAACTTTTCCTGACTTCAGGGACCTCTGAAAATTCAGAGTGCGCCCCACGGCAAGCGGTTCGGACATGCTATGAATTTTTTAAGGTCCCCGTCCTTTCATCGGCGGTTTTCGGAAGGAGAACCTTGAAGGTCGTGCAATCCTGTTCCGACTCGACCCACACGCTCCCGCCGTGCAGATTCACGATCTGCCGGACTACAGCCAACCCGATTCCGTTTCCCTTGGTGGAGTGAGAACGGTCCTCCTGGAAGAATTTTCGGAAAATCCGCTCCCTATTCTCAGGCGCCACCGTGCTGCCGGTATTGATCACTGAAACGCAAACGCTGTCCTCCCGCTCCTCAATTTTTATCCGGACTTCGCCTCCATAGGGCGTAAACTTTACGGCATTGTCCAAAAGATTCAGCCAAACCTGCCGCAGTAGCTCCTCATTGCCGCAGATCTGAACCTCTCCGAAATCAAAATCCGCATCCAGATTTTTTCCGCTCCACTTGTCCTCCAGCTGGAGAAAACAGTTGCGCACCTGCTCCGAAAGATTAAAGGCCGAAACATTGGACAGTATTTGCTGATTCTCCACCTTGGCCAGATTCAGCACATTGGTTGCCATATCGGAAAGGCGCAGGGATTCCTCCTCAATAATGTTCAGATATTCCCTTCTCTGCTCCCGGTCCAGAGTTTCGTTTTTCAAGAGCCTTGCAAAGCCGGCAATCGAAACAATGGGCGTTTTGAATTCATGGGAAAAGTCATTGACAAAATCCGAGCGGAGCATTTCGGTTTTTTCCAGTTCGGAGGCCATCGTGTTGAAGCTGTCGGTAAGCTCCGCTACCGTCGGATGTTTGGAAAAAACAGAGTCAAAATGAATACGGGCGGTGAAATCTCCGGTTGCCAAACGGTTCAGTTTATTGATCACAATATTGATGGGCTTCATAAACAGACGGCCAAAAAGAAAGGCGAACACCGCCCCGATGCCAACGCTGATCAGCAGGATCATCATAATCAGCGTGTTCCCGTCGACCAAGCCCAAACCGCTTTCGGTGATAATGTCGGCGTTGACCATCACAAGAGCAAATCCGCCCACCACGATCAGCACCGCCACCAGAATCGCAAAAACCGTACCGGCAAAAAGCAATGTCAAAGACATTCTGGATTTCCGATTTCTTTTCTTGTTCAGGTCCACCTTCCGGTTTCCGTTCATAAAAACCTCCTTAAACTTTCTTCACCGCTTTATAGCCCAGCCCCCGTACCGATTCGATGCTGAATTCCTCCCAGCCTTCAAAGCGCTTGCGCAGTCTGCCGATATGTACCGTCACCGTTTCCCAGCCGCTGTCGGTATCCATGCCCCAGATTTCATCCATCAGCTGGATCCTCGTAAAGATCTTTCCGGGATAGGACAACAGCTTGTAGAGCAGCAGAAACTCCTTTTGGGGCAATTCCTGAACGCGACCGTGACCGCTGACCGTCATGGCATCGTAATCCAGCACCACCGTCCCCACTTCGATCCGATGCTCGTTGGCTATTTTGGCCCGGCGCAGCAACGCTTTGATGCGCAAAAGCATCTCCTTTTCATCGATGGGCTTGGTGATGTAATCGTCTGTACCCACCAAAAACCCCTTGTGTCGGTCTGCAGGAAGCTGTTTGGCAGAAACCATCAGAATGGGAAGCTCGCTTCCGCTTTCCCGCAAAGCCTCTGTGAACTCATACCCGTCCATATGGGGCATCATGATGTCCAAAACCACCAGGTCAATATGCTCCCTTTCCAAGGCCTTCAAAGCCAGCGCCCCATCCTCCGCCAGGAGCACGGTATAGCCCTCTCCTTCCAGCACCGCTTTTAGGAGTATACGGGTATTTTTATCGTCATCAGCCACCAGAATACGGAACATCCCTGCTTCCCGTCCTTTCATTTTTCGGTTTTTTGTTTCGACTCTCCGCCTTGCCCGTAGATCAAGGGTATCTCGACAAGGGTATCTCTGAACATTCAAAGTATGTTTCGGCTCTTTGCAACGGGGTTCTGAGGCCGGAATACCCCTGCACGATGTGCAGGAAATTTTCAAAGTGCCCTAAAGGAACAATCGAAAAGTTCCGGAAAGGAACTGAAAATGATCCAAAGCCCAAAGCCCGAAGCCGGCAGACAGAGACCAAATAAAAAGCCCGGATCATTCTCCCTGCCGCAAGCAAACCAACGGCAAAAAACGCATCAGCCGCCTAAAACTCCTGCCTACTGTGACAGTCAAGCGGCCTCCGATCTTCGGCCCTCATTTTTCGACCCTCTCCTACGCAATCCCGCTCTTTCTCCGATTATACCACAATTTTCATACTTTGAAAAGCCGTTTTTTCAAAATACCGATGGAATACTGACCGTTTCTCCCGCTGGACTACCCATTCAGTGTGCCGAAAAACTGCACCGGAATATTTTTCACCAACGGCTCCAAGGCCCGTTCTGTGAATCCTGTCCGGCGTATTGATTGAACGCATAAAATCCGCTCCAATGAAAAGCTCCTCTCCGCCCCTCTTTTTTGCCGCCTTCAACACCATGCAGAGAAATTTGGTTCATTGTAAAATGAAATAGGACATATAGAAAGAGTCATAGCAGATGTGGTATAATTGAAGTAACCACACACCAAAAAACCACGGAGGTCTGCTATGGCTCAAGAACAGTATACCACATCACAGAGGAAATTCCAACACCTTACGAGAGAAAAACATGCACAAATTGAAATATTGCTTCGTCAAGGGCTGCCGAAAGTGCAAATAGTGCGGGCTGTAGGAATATCCCGTTCAACCCTGTACAATGAGCTGAGCCGCGGTACAGTTGAGCAAATAGACACGAATCTGAAGAAGTATCGACGGTATTTTTGGGACGCAGGCCAGCGGGTGTATGAGGAAAACAGGAAAAACAGCCGTCCGCCAATGAAGATCATGGAAGCCTATGACTTCGTGCGCTATGCGGAAAGGCAGATTCTTGAAAACAGGATGTCACCGGATGCACTCTGCGGAGAGGCAAAGCTGAGCGGAAGGTTTCAGAAAATCGTAAGCACAAAGACTCTCTATAACTACATCGACAAGCGCCTGTTAAAGGTGAGAAACATAGATTTACCGTTGAGAGTGAGGAGGAAAAGCCGCACAGACAAATGCAAGCAAAACAAGCGGCTTTTCGGCATGAGTATAGAAGAAATATCCGATGAAGTAAATAATCGCACCGCATTCGGTCATTGGGAGATCGATACCATCGTGGGCAAAAAGGGATCATCATCGGTACTGCTCTCGCTGGATGAACGGCTGACGCGCAAACGGCATCTTGTAAAAATACCGTCCCGAAGCAGTGATGCCGTTCGTCTCGGACTTGAAAAGATTGCCGAGTTCTACGGAGATAGTTTTGAAACCGTTTTTAAGACTGTCACAAGCGACAACGGCAGCGAATTTGCTGATTTGGACTCTTATCTGCCCAAATCAACACAAGTGTACTATGCTCATCCGTATTCATCTTACGAAAGAGGTACAAACGAAAAGCAAAACTCTCTTGTTCGCCGCTTCTTCCCGAAAGGAAAGTCGTTTGATAACATTACCGATGAACAAGTAGCGTTTGTCGAACATTGGATCAATAATTTGCCTCGTAAAATCTTCAATTACCACTGCTCTGTTTTTGTTTTTCATAATGTCCTATTTGATATTGCAATTTAGACCTTGAAAAAACAGATATATTTTTTCAAAAAAGTTCTTGACAAACAGAAGACTCTGTAGTATACTATTCGAGCACGGAGGCGTAGCTCAGCTGGTTAGAGCGTTCGGTTCACATCCGAGAGGTCTTGGGTTCGAGTCCCTACGTCTCCACCAAAAAGAAAGGTCGCGCAAGCGGCTTTTTTTGTTCTCTTCTTTCATCTCTTCTTTTTCATCTTTTCTCTGCATAGCCAAGCTCAGCCTGTCGAAAAATTCCGATAAATACTGGATTTTTTGCGCAAATGTTGCGTAATACATCAGAGGGGGTGTTTTTTGAAATTTAAAGCGAAATTGAATCTTAAACTATATATTGCAGCTATTTTGTTGTTTGGCATTGTTATACTGGGCTGGTATGGAGTATACTTTCTAAACAAAAATACAATTTTTATGGAAGATAATTTACCAATGGATAATCGGATAAAATTGCTTTTTTCTATTGCCATCGGTGTTGTTGTGCTGTCGTGGACGATTTCGCTATTTACATTAGTGAGACAAATATGGATGGGTCAGGCTTTTTCTATGGATGAAGAAGGTATTCATTCTACTGCAACCGGAACAATTATATTTGCATTGATTTTCATAATACCTGTAAGAACAATCCCTTATTCTGCAATAGAAAACATTTCAGAGGAAAGTGGAGTGTTGACCTTGCATATTGATAAAGCCAAAATCGATATGATTCCGATTTTACGAATCTTTGCCGAAAAAAGATACCATTTATTCTCCGGATTTACGGCAGAAAAACAAGAGAATATCAAATCTGAACTTTATAAATTTATTAAATAGTATCAGAATAAAAGAAAATCGAGGTTTCAGACAGTTCTATTTTTCGAGTCAGCTCCAACTGAGGGTCCGGCACGCAGACGCATATTCAAAGCGCATCTTTTTTGCTACCTTTCAACATAAAAGGGGCTGTAAAAAAGCGAGTTTTTTACAGCCCCTCAAATATATCGGTCGGAATTCCGGCAATTTGGATACGCTCTTGATCGGTCTTGCCCTTCATTTCCGGGATTTTTTACCTGAACCATTGACACATAGAGCCAAAAAAGGACCTTGTAACGAAACCGATATCAAACAATTATCGTCTGATTTCACAGCATATTCAAGCATATCGGAATTGCGAATATATCCCGCACCTTTTCCGTACTTTTCCCATTTCGCATAAAACAATCTTAATGGGATGTTGTGTTCCTTTGCATATCTCTCGGCAAACTTATCTGCTCCTGTCGCGCCGCCGCTAATAATCTTAATTTGCTTATCTTTAAACTGTTTAAGATATACTGCCAGCCAATTTTCAAAATATGAGTAATCATTAAAACTACGACTACCGGCAATAATAATCCGCTTTTCCATTTTATCTTCTCCAAACATTGCCGCAACATAGTCATCCATATCGCATAATAACTTAATACAATTTCCGTGCGATGCGTGATTACGCCAGGACTGATATTTTTCATTAAATTCTTTTCTTGTCATTTTGCCGCATACAACAAGTTTATAGTATTTTCTTAACCGCTTTTTTATTGCTCGTTTGTTTTCTCCGGTCAAGCGGCGTATTATCTTTCCATCTTCTGTGATGTATGTATGAAAACCGAGAAATCGAATGCCTTTACTTATTGAAACAATCTCTGTTTTATCGTTCAAAGTTAAATGCAATGTTGATAAATACGCCGTTATCTTTTTCAAACAATCCTGTAAATACTCTTTACTGTCAGATATTAAATAGAAATCGTCCATACCCGTTTCATATCTTTGGGTGGGCTTATTTGCCACGCCGTTAACAATGTTGGTGATTTGCCAATAGTCGCCCATCGGTTCGTCTTCTGCATTATCATAAGGTTTTCCGCTGCCGGTTACGGTATCCAGCTTGCTGACGTGTGTTTGTGCGGTTATAATCGGATTTCCGTCCGTGTTCAACACGCCCGAAAGAGTGCCGATTTCAACATTCATAAACTCATTGTAGTACTTGTCTGGGTCTGTTCCCTCGTAGCGCAAATCGCCAACGGCAGGATTGCTTGTTGTAATGCTTACAACGTCGATATACTGCACATTCGGATCTTTCATGTGGGCATTTTTGCTTGTGAGGTAGATTTTTGCGTTTGTCGGATTGCGAGTATCATCGCCGTCCGGCTCACCCTCGGTATAATAGTAGAAGTCTTTGCTGCTGTTTGCCCCGTATATATTGTGTTCTCTTGCTGTTTTAACCGTATCGGTAAAGTCATTCGTCTGAATCGAGTAAACATCGGCGCACATCGTATATTCTTTCTTACCGTTTGTGTTGTATCCGCTCTCTAATATTTTCATCGCAAATCTATATCCGGTGTTCGGTTTTGCCGTCCAGGTTATATCGGCCTTGCCATTATAATCAACCGTATCGTACAGACCGGCGCCGTTTAAGCTTTTTGTGCTTACCGTAAGGTACTTGTCCGTCCCTGTCGTAACCTTTCTTTCGCCGGGGCCCCATACCGATTTAACATCTGCCCGAACATCCTCCCATTTTTGACCGAGATATGCGTTGTAATCGGGCTGTGAAACCTCAAAGCCGATTATGGGAATTGTTACGGTAAGCGGAACGGTTTGCACGACCGAGCCATCCGATTTTTTTGAAATTTCAAGGTTCAGCTTTGCATCACCGGGGGAAAGAACGGTTGCCGTACCGTCCGCAAAAGTTATAGTTTCCGGTGTTAAGTTTTTAATACTGTAGGTATAATCCTTTTCGGGATATTTGAGTTTTGTGGAATCTCTTGGGTAAAGACCGTTTTCCACATTAAATGTACCGTTGCAGTCTGTCGGCAAGGTGTATCTGCTCTCGCCCGTTGCGTCATTAAACTCTGCCTGCTCGCCGTTTACAAGGAAAACGTAATCGATGTTTGTTTTCTCGTAGGTTAATACAAAGCGTCTTGATGTGGCAACGCCGTCTGCGTGACGAACCTTTGCCTCAAAGGTGTACTCCCCGGGAACGAAGTTTTCCTTTGTCACAGCTTTGTTAAAGAAAAGTTCATCAATAGTGAACTTACCGGTTGTGTTGCTTACACTACTGTTGCTAATCCTTGCGCCGCTCGGTTGACCCCTGCAAATAAGCGTATATTCGCTGACAGCGGGCCAGTCGGCATTATCGTTCAGCTTAACCGTAAGCGTTGCTTTGTCGCCATATTCCGTAGTGGCGGGTCCCGAGATATACGGGGCACGGGTGTTGCTGAAATTTGTGCCGTTCATAAAAATCGTACGGGGACTGTAATAGCGTGCGCCTTCAAAGGTGTAGCTCGCACGGTATTCGCCGGTACGGTTTGTTTCAAGAACATTGCCGTTGTCAGCAAACACAAATCGTGTGTCGGAGGAGGAAATATCTACAAATTTCTTTGTCTCCCCATCGTAATACTGCCACATTACCGCGCTTGGCGAAATGCTGTAAGCCGTCATCTTCCCGAAATCCGCAATACCGGAATTCATACTGACTTTCCATGTTGAAAACTGCGGCGTCATTGTGTATCCGTCTGACGGAACGGCATATTCTTCGTTTGAAAGGAATCTTGCCGTAAGCGCAGGCATAGCAAAAATTTTGTATGTCTTTGTTTCTATCTTTACGCCCGATGCGGTGAATAAGTCGATTGAAACTTCTATCGGTCCCGCCGTCTTTGGCTTTAAAACAACTTTTTTGCTCGGGAAATAGTTTGTGCCATCGTTATCGAGTATGCTCTCAGAATATACCAGTGTTTCCTCAGGCTTCTTTTCAAATCCCGTTATTTCGCCTTTATTGTTCTTTTTCGGCTCATAATAGCGATAGTTAACGGTCATTTCGGATACTCTGCTGTCTTTCACCGCGTTTACATAGCTGTCGTTTAACGCAATGATATAATTCGTCGGCTCACCGGTGGCGGTTTTTGTCGGAATAAAATCAAATGTCAGATTTTTTGCCGTCTGCTGTGTTTCGGAATCCCAAAATCTGAAGTTTAAGTCCTGATATACCGTACGTGTCTGTTCGGGATCTCCGCCCCATGTTTCGGTTATCGTACAGCGAAGCGTATAGGTTAGGCGGTTTTCCCAAGCTATGGGGTTGCCTTTTTTGTCCTTGCAGGCAAGAACATCGCAGCGAAATATGCTTTTGTCGTCATCATCTCGTTGCCAACTTGATTCATTGTAATAGCCGATTTCTTTTCCGATGTGATTGAGTACGGTAAATTTCGCCGTAGCTTTCCAAAAGGTTGGAACATTGTAGTCATAACCGGTCGGATTTTCGCTGTAGCCGAGATAGTTGCGCCCGCTTTGCAAAAAATACGGTGTGTAGTAGGCATATACAACCCACATGCTCTGTTTTTCGAGGTCAATGATACTTGTGCCGTAGCTGTGAGTAAGTCTAACTGTGTCCGAAGTTGTTTCCGTCTCCGATTTTGGGCGAACCGTCGTTTCATGATCTCCCACAATAATCTCCGAACCGATTGCAAAATTTCTTTCGCCCGAAATTGGATAGCCGTATCCGCACTCCTTCGTAAAATTCGGTCTGGGAGTATATGCTTTATATGCCGCAATTGCCATTTTGTCGAGCGATTTTACACGGAATTTGCCGGAATATACAATGGTATTGTTCTTGCCGCCGTATGCGCGGAGTGCGCCCGCACCGCCCGAGCCGAGAATTTCGCCGCCGTACATGATAAATTTGCCTTTCGTTTCGATAGCGGCGCATTTTTCGGACGGAGTATCGTGATTCCAAGCATCCGTTCCGAACTTGTAAAAGCCTCGCCCGATAACTCTGCCCGAAACAAGCACGGTTTTACTGTTTTTCGTGCCTATAATCGCCGTACCGTTTGCCTGACCGCGGATATATCCGGAATAGCGGGCGTAGGCTATATCCGGATACTCGCCGTCCTCCGCAGCGGCGGTAACCCATTGCTTTTTGGAGCGGCCTGTTTCGATTTCGCCGTTCGGCATATGGATGATAAGCGTACCCTTGTTGTATATCAGGTCTGTCGCTGCACGATTGTATCCCATATCTACCGGGTCGCAAATCCATGTATCGCCGAAAATTTTTCCGCCGCCCTTGCTGTCGATTATCATAAGCGTTGCACCCGAGCTTATACTTATGGCGGTTTGTCTGCCGCTGTAGCCCTCACCCTTGCCAAGCTTAATGCTGAGCTTGTGCCCGTTTAGGTCAAGCACCTTTTTGCCCTTAACGGCTATTCCATATCCGTAATCTCCCGATACACTGATGTCGGTGTTAAGGCGTACATAGCGGTCGCCACTGCCGGTGCTTTCCAGTATCTTCATTAATACCGTGTACCGACTTTCATTGTTTAAATCGCTGTTAATCGGTTCCCATGTGGGATTTGTGCTCCATGTGGGCAGCGTTTCGTCAACGCCGCTCGCCTCTGCCATAAGGCTTAACCCATAGTCCTCTTGCATACTTTCTGCATTTAACGTTTCGATGTCATAGTCCTCCAAAGACTTAGCAAACACAGGATTAAATGTTGATAATATGAGCGAAAGGCATATTATCAGGGGTAAAATAACTTTTCTTGATTTCATATTATTTTCGTCTCCTTTCGTTCCGTTTGTCACCTTAAACTACCATTCCAATGCCTTATAAAATTTATGTGATGCCGAAAGCAAGCTTTTTGAAAGCAAAATTTTATCAGATGTATCAACCGCACCGTCGCCGTCCAAATCGAGGGCGAAAAACTCCAATGCGTTCAATGGTTTGTAAAATTTATGACTAACTGCAACCATATGCTTTGAAATCATCATTTTGTCGGAAGTACCGATCTCACCGTCTCCGTCCGCATCGCCCTTGACAACCAAAATCACATTGTCAACTCCGTCCGGTACGGTGAAATTGTATTTGCCGTCCTTGATTTTTGTTGCCGCAACTGCCTTATATGCTTCGCCGTCAAGGTAGGCTACCTTGCACGCTTTATCGTGCGTTACGATAACGGTTTGACCGCTGACAGTGTATTTTGATGCGTCAATGCCTATGGCCTTTACTGCGACATCTTTTGCCGGTTCGTCCTCCGGCACTGCTGTTTTCAAAATTTCAATTTCAGAGAATGAATCCACGGTGAATGTTACATAGCCATTGTCATATTCAAAGGTCTTTGCTCCTGCCGTTGCCTCAGACGACCATTTACTGTAGAAATATTCCTTTGTGCCGTCGTTTTTGTAGTGAATGATCTGTGCCGGATAAATTCCGCCCGTATAAAGCGTGACCGTTATCGGATCGCCATTCAGCTTTTCGTCCGGAAGCTCGCCTTCGTAAAGGGTGTTTCCCGACCTATCCGTAATAGTTACCTTCGGGGTAACGGAATATCGGAGGGAAGCGTCTGCTTCAAATCCGACAGCTTTGATTTCCGCACATACGCCTGCGAGCACCTCCGTCTTCGTTGTTCCCGTACTTTCAATCAAAGATTCCACATACATTTGCTCGACAGCATCGGCAATGCCGTTTACGTTGGAAAGATCGATTGCGTCCGGAAGTTCAGTGAAACCTCCCTTACCTGTGTTGCTGTTGTTATCGTTTGTGATAAAGGTAACGCCGCTGCTCGTCTGTGCTTCAACTGTCATGCGATAAAGATAAATCGGGCAGTCGGCCATGGTCGCGCCGCTATACTCACCCTTTTCGCCGTTGTAATAGCTTGCGGCATAGAAGGACATAAACTTGGTACTCGTACCGCCCTGCACCATGTCGAACGCACGCAGCAGACCGTTTTCTGCGGTTTCGGGTTTGCTCCACCATTCTTGCTCTACCGAACCAATCAGCGCCGCACCCGAATCGTTCAGCGTAATACGGTAGCCGTATTTTGCCGGTCCGCCGGATTCTACATAGAAATTCATACTGCCGTAGTCTGCCAGACCGTAGCGAACACCTCCGCAAACTGCGCTAAATCCATAGCGCGGTACGAGGGCAAGATCACCGCCACTTGGTGCGCAAAACCCGGTTGTGAGCATCATTACACCGTTGTCTTCAAGCGTTTTGAGCGTAAATTCGCCTTTTTCGTTTGCCGTAATCTCGCCGAGAATCATAAATTTTTCATATTCTCTGCCGGATTTACCTTTCGGCGGAATTGTCAGTGCGTAATATTTATCGCCGATTTTGGCAACCAAAATATATGTGCCTCCGTAGACAATATCCGAATCCGCCGTAACCTTCCGGAACACAATGCCTCTTCGCAGAAGTCGCATTTGCCGTCGCCGTTTTGATCGATATGGTTAGAGGCAATTTTAAGTTTGTCTTTGCTTCCCAGCTCTTCTGTTCCGCTCGCGTCCAAGAAATCGTGATCGCATTCATTGCAATGATAATAATCCGCTATGCCGTCTTTTTTACAGGTAGCCGGCGTGCCGGGGAATTTTACCATTTTGCCTTCGGGGTGCTTGCACCCTCCCTCTCCGAATATCTTGAGAGTGAAGGTTTTTTCCGCAGTCCGAGTGCCTGCGCTTACAACAATCTTAAATGTGTAGTCGCCTGCCATGGTCGGTTTTCCGGAAATGGTGCCGTCCTCAGAAAGCGTAAGTCCTGCAGGAAGTGCTGAACCTTCTGCAATCGACCAGGTTTTTTTGAGATCCGTGGAATCACAAAGCAATGTCTGCGAATAACTTTCGCCGACAGTTCCGTTATCAAGCTTTGCTTCCGTATCAATTTCAAGCGGACCGGCTTCGTTTATTTTCAAGGTATATGTTTTCTTTGTTGTGCCGTTTTCGTTAGTTGCCGAAAGCGTAAAGGTAAGCGTTCCGGCTTCAGTCGGAATGCCGGAGATTTTGTAGCAATACTTATCGGAATAGGAATAATCCGCCTGGCCGGTAAGTCCGTTTGAAAATGTGTATGCCGTATCATCCGTTTCGCTGACAGTCGCCCGGATATTGCCATCTGCCATCGGTGTGCTATCGCTCAAACGGATGGTCACGGTGTACAATGCTCCCACTTTCGCATCGGGAAGGAAATCCACCGAGAAAATCGGTTTTCTGACATCTGCGCCGCAATGCGCGCAGATCCCGCTCTCATCCGGCGTATGTTCATCCGTGATATTGCCGTAAACATTGGAATAGAAAACGGTCTTGTGCGCCTGCTTGTTTGTGTCATCTACATGGCAGCAGTAGTGGGCGTCCTCATAAACGCGCCTTGTACCATTTATCGTGGGGTAGGTTTCGGGAATTTTGCCTTCCTCGGCAGGCGTGGCGATATTCTGCCGCCAGCCCCTTGCGTTATAGGAACCCATTTTGTATGCTGCCTCGCCGGTGGCAAAGAATTCGGTTGTTACGCCGCCGGAATTCGTGGCATTCACGCCGTCTCGGAAAACAGCGCCGCCCGACGGGAAAACCGTTTCGTCATTGTAACAATTTTTCACGGTGTGAGGCTCGGATTCGTCAACGCTTGACACAAGCGCGAACACCCTACTGGTAACCGTGCCGTCGCCCTCGTACGGCAAAGCCGTAACCGCACCTGCGTTAAAGCAGCCTTCCATGGTAAAGCCGCCATTTGCCATGTATGTGACGACGCCCGAAGCAAATGTCACTCCGGCAACCTTACCGAAGTTTGCGCAATACCGCACCTGCGTATTTTGCGAACCCCGGTAAATCACGCCGCCGGCATAGTACCCCTCCATGTAACCGTAGTTGACGCAAGATTCGACCGTGCCGCCGCAGCCGGCAGCGGTGCCGTTGCCGACACCGGAATTGATCGCAATACCGCCTGCATACCCCGTATCTGCATGCGCCTCGGCATAAACGCTGCCGTAATTGGCGCAATAAAGAATATTCCCTTGCTGAGAGGGGTTGCCCATGATGTTACCGACGATACCGCCTGCGCTCTCGCGGCTTACGACCGTGCCGTGGTTTGTGCAGTTTTTGACATCATTATTGGCATAACCGACAATTCCGCCTACAAGACCGCTGTTGGAAAGATTCAGCCTACCGCTTCCCTTGCCGACAACCGTTGCGTAGTTGGTGCAACCTGTGATCTTATCAAATTGGGTCATGCCGACGATAGCGCCCGTTGCGCCGGCAGTATCCGCCTTGTAACCTACGATCAGCGAATGCTCTCCGATGGTGATGTTTTTCACCTCGCCGTAATCGAGCGTACCCGAAATGGTAGAAAAATTGCCGATGACGCCGAAAAGCCCCGTATAGTAGACCGTGTTGTCATTGATATACAAACCGTCTATCGTATGACCGTTTCCGTCAAAATATCCGATATACGGCAAGTTTTTCGTACCGATCGGTGTCCATTTGCGAAGCCCGAGCGCCTCCACCTTTTCGTTCATCTGTTCGATGAGGGGGGTCCGATATGCGTTTAACTGTTCCTCTGTTTTCGTTTCGTCGTTCCACTGCTCCCATGTGCAAAGTCCGTTATAAACAGGGTGGAAATTTCCGAGTTCCGTTTCTTTCATTCCCGAACCCATTTTGCAGGACTTGTCACCCTTTGCCACCGTTACAAGACCGGTTTCGTGGTCATATGCAAATGTCGCACCGGGGTTCAGATTGATATCTGCCGTCAATTTTGCGCTGAGCGCTGTTCTTGTATTGCCTGCGGCTTTATCCGCCTCTGCCGTAGTTTTTGCAAGCTCGGCAAATGCGAAAAGCTCCTCCGCCGTGCCGATCAGATAGACGCCGCTCTCATCCGGTATCATTTCGGCAAAAACCGACATAGGCGTCGTACCGAGCAGCATGATAAGACTGAGAAGCACACATACAAGCTTCATAAATCTCTTACTCATAACTTTGTGTTCCTTTCAAAAAATAGAATCTTTTAACTTGTTTTCGTTTCCGTCGGGATTTTTCTGCCACACGCGGGGCAAAACGAAGCATCGCTTGATACTATGGCGTGGCAATGAGCACATTGCTTATGCCTTGCTCTGTAAAACTCATGGAATACAAGAGAACAGCCGCATTTTTTGCTCCACTGCCTGTGAGCTTGATGAGGATCTCCGCGCCTTCCAGCGACATCCTCATAACCTGCTCGGCAGCTTCTCCGGATGTGTTCATCTTTCTGTTTTCTCCTTTTTTTATCGTAATAAAAAATTTTATCGTAATAAAAAAGCCCCGGAATCATCCGAGGCATAAAAAATCAGGGCAACACTTTTGCTGCCCTGACTTTTGCTTATTCGTTTGCCTGTGCCACCACCAGCTTCAGACCAAGCGGTTGCATGATCTTCAGCAGGGTATCCAGATTCGGTGTTGTCTGAAACGATTCGATTCGCGCCACCGAGGACTGCGGAATTCCGCACATTGCGGCAAGGTCTCTTTGCGTGATTCCGAGATCATTCCGTTTTTCCACCATCTTGCTGACGATGGCGGCAATGTTCTCCATTTCCTCAATGTCCCGTTTTGCATCCGGATCAACCTTTTTTACATGATTCTTATACGCATCCCATGTTTTCATTTCTTTACAGCCTCCTTTCGGCGTAAATAATCATTGCGTTCTGCTTTCGCCTGTTCAATTTCTCTCTGCGGTGTCTTCTGCGTCTTTTTTCGGAAATGATGAAGCAGGACAAAGGTGTTGTTCTCGTAATAGAAATAGAACACACGATTGTTCCCCGGACGCAGCTCCCAAATGTTTTCCTCTATATGCTTTGTAATATTGTCCGGTTGCCGCGTTCCGTTGTTTTGAAGAAGTTCAATATACAGTGTTATCTGACGATACTGTATTCGTGCGTCCTTATTTGTCGCTGCTTTTTCCCGCAGTTCTTCAAGGAAGTCCCAAACATCGGACTCACCGTTTTCCTTCTCGTAAAACTCAATGCTGTACATATTCTTTTCTTCTCCGGGTTGCTTCATTCGTTCCATTATTATGATAGCACAAATGCTATCAAATGTCAATCCCTTTTTCGCATTTTTTCTTTTCCGCAGGTTTCTTTTTTTCGGCAAATTGCCCGCGCTCGATCTCATTGACCACCATCTCGACCACTCCGCACCGCTCGGCAATGTCCTCGCACAGTTTCGTCTGCCGGCGCAGTTCCGCCATCTGTGCAGTCAGGTCATAAATGATTTCCTTGGTCGGCTGCATAGCGGTGCTGTCGTGCATACGACGCAGGCGGTTGCGCTGTTTCGCGCGCTCATACGCAAGAGCTTTGAAACGGGTTCCGATATTCTCCGTGAAGTGCTGTAAGTCCTCTGCCGTCACGATGTCATTGGCGGCAAGAAGTTTGGCTTCCTCGCTGTACCGTTTCATTTTTCGTGCGTCCTCCCGCATTGCCGCATACGCCGTCCGGTCAAACGGACGAATCTCATGCGGAAAGTGCTTTAAGAGATACACATAGTGGCGATAAAGCCCCACGATACCTGTCGCACGCTCCCGCTTTTGATAAACAAATGCGACTCGCCCCGGGCGCGGTCTGTTTTCGTAATTACAGCGGCAGCGTTCTCGTATCTCATCCTCGGAATATCCGTCACCGAGCCGATCAAGGCGAAAGAATTTCTTTCCCTCGTCCGGTCGGATGCGGAGAAAGCTCCCGCGGTATTCCAGAATATATCCCCGGTTCTGAATCTCGATTTGAAACTGCCGGAAGCTCGTCGCATATTCAAGCACAGCGTTGATGTCCGCCCGTACTGCGTCGCGCCGGGAAGTGCCGTCCTTGTCGCCGAGCCATGCTTTATACTGCTTGGACCCGCGTCCGGGATGTTCGATCACCGACAGCCCGTAATCCTCACAAAGATCGTCCGATACTTCTCGCATTTTGTAGTAGGTTGCTTTCTGGTCGTAATACCGTTTGCCGTCCGTAAACGACACGCTGTTGAGACAGAAGTGGTTATGGATTTTTCCGGTATTCGTATGTGTGGAAACGACAACCTGAAAGCGGTCGCCCCACAGTTGCTTTGCCAGCTCGACACCGATCTCATGTGCGATGTCGGGCGTGACCTCGCCTGCTTCAAAGGACTGATACCCGTGAAAGCAGACAATACCGCCCGGCTTCTTCCATGTCTCCTTGGTAGCGCGGAACTGCTCGGCGACGGAGGCGGGACTGTCTGAACAGTTGATACCGGTAACATAAAACTGCTTCTCTGTTTTCATGGCGTCGGCATCATACTCCAATATCCTCTCCACCGTGTGGAACTTTGCCGCTTCCGCATACTGTCCGTTCCATGTCTTTGCCGGGTTCGCAACATAGCGAAGGACCTTTCCCACACTGCCCTTGACACTCCAGATTGCCGTGACCGCCATCAGCTCTCCTGTGCAAAGGCGCGTGTAAATTCGCTTTCCATCCGTTGTAAGGAAGCGACCGCTTCCCGGAGCATCGGTTCATCCACAAATCCGTGACTGTGCTGCTTGGCAGCGATCTGATTGATGTTGTTCCCGATGCGGTTGAGTTCACGGACGATGGCTCCGTAGCAATGATGGCTTCATCACGGGAAAGGTCACGCACAATCGCCGGAATGAGTTTCAGTCCCAGCCTGCGGCAGGCATGAACGCGCCTGTGACCGGAAATGATCTCGTATCTCTGATCTTCCTTGATTCGCGCAACAATGGGCGACTGCACCCCGATCTCCTCGATGCTGTTCATCAGCTTCTGCATACTCTCGTCATCCAACACCTTGAACGGATGCCCCGGAAACTCATCAATGTATTCCAGAGGAATCACACGGACTTTTTTCTTCTTCGGCTCGTCCTTTGAGGGATTGGAGGAATAGTTCGGTTCATTCGCCATGCTTCCACCCGCCCTTTCTGCTTTTTCTGCGCTTATGCTTCCGGAATCGCTCTGATACACGGATGGCATCATAACCGTAAACCGAGATGGCAATTGCGGAACACACCACACGGAACAGATCAAAATCCACGACCTCATCGTTGGACAAATCCTCTATGTCCGTATGCGATGTTCCGTTCCCGATGTCGTAGGCAATGCAGTAGAACAAATAATCGTTCTCTGAAAAAGTGCGGAAGTCGATGTCCGGATAAGAGATACGGCTTTTCCCGATAGCGCATCGGATGCGCTCCACAGGCTTTCGGTTGCGGTAAGGACAAAAAGCTGCGCGACGAGATTTTTATCGTTTCCGCGCACTCGGTGGACCGCTTTCAGAAATCTTGCTCTGTGTTCCCTGTCCAGAAAACAGGTTTTCGTCATGGTTGCCCGTTCCGCAGCGAGACGGAGTCGGTAATGGAACACATTGTCCTTCACATTGGCAAAGCAGGTGTTCAGAATCTCGGCAAAGGTACAGGTGTGCGCTTTTACTCGTTCAGCCATACAGCAGCACTCTTTCAGAGAACACTTGCCTTCGCTGACATAACGGCAGTTAGAGCATCGGCAGGACTGCACGGCATACGGAAAGCCGGTGTCCTCGCTTCGTTTTCGGTGGGCAACGCAGATCAGGTCTGTCAGCGTCAGCCCGGTTGGGTTCATTTCAATGTACATTCGGTTCCTCCTTAGATTTTAATTTTGGCAATAAAAAAAGCCACCTTCATTGACCGCGAAATTGCGGTATAAAGATGGCTTGATTTCGGATATTCAGTTGTGTCAGGCGGGAAGCAGGTCAAGAAAACGGCTGAGCAGGTTGAATACACCCGCATATTCTTCGCTGTTCTCAAGGGTACATCCCTGTGACTTCAATGCAAGACGGCGTTCATTCAGAATCCCGATGGCGGTTCTGACCTGATAGCCGGTAAGCTTCATGCGGTAAACGGATTCATAATTCTTTTTCATGTGTGTCCCCTGCCTTTCTTCACCTATATTATATAGGAAAGCAAGGGGATTTGCAAAGGTATGATGTCACTGTGCGGCAATACGGACAAAATGCACCCATTTTTCTTTGAGCGAAATTTTCTCGACACAGTATCCGTATTGTTCAGCTTCCTGTTTGTAACGGAGGAAAGAATGATCCAATGGAAAACCAAGAATCTCATCTATCCGTTCAAAGGAAAATTGAATACATCCACTTCCGTCACCGGAAAGGAACCTCCAAAGCGGCTCATATTTGCTCAAAGAAATCACCTCCGAATCAAAGAAAATTACCCTGAAAGGCGGATGACTGTAAACAGGTAGTGGTCAGTGCCAAACGGTATTTGGGGCGGTTTCCCGCCTGATTAACAGTCATTCGGGTTAATGAATGCGATTACCAGTTATTTGCTCGCATTTTCGGCAATAAGTCGCTCGTTCGAGTCTCTGATGTCGGTATTTTACAGCCGTAAAAACCAAAGATGTTTTTTGCCCCAAAAATACGAAAAAACCCTTGAATTTCAAGGGCTTTTAGGTAGATAGCCATTTCGTCTATCTTAGATGAGCTCGTAGGACAAAATTACAACTCGGTTAAAAGCCGCATTTTGTGCCTCCGATTTATTAACAT
>ENA-ORMS01001003-ORMS01001003.1-human-gut-metagenome-genome-assembly--contig:-NODE-1003-length-25030-cov-7.067027_pt1 | contig 25030 bp, 13 predicted proteins | sample MGYA00242104_ERZ508997 | MGnify/ENA primary metagenome ERZ508997 (study PRJEB26280, sample SAMEA2338704) | human gut metagenome | biome: human gut; feature: human-associated habitat; material: faeces... | reverse complement strand
CCGCAAGGTTGAAACTCAAAGGAATTGACGGGGGCCCGCACAAGCAGTGGAGTATGTGGTTTAATTCGAAGCAACGCGAAGAACCTTACCAGGGCTTGACATATACAGGAATACTTAAGAGATTAAGTAGCTCTTCGGAGTCTGTATACAGGTGGTGCATGGTTGTCGTCAGCTCGTGCCGTGAGGTGTTGGGTTAAGTCCCGCAACGAGCGCAACCCCTGTTCTTAGTTGCCAGCATGTAAAGATGGGAACTCTAAGAAGACTGCCGTAGATAATACGGAGGAAGGTGGGGATGACGTCAAATCATCATGCCCTTTATGTCCTGGGCTACACACGTACTACAATGGATGTTACAGAGGGAAGCTAAATAGTGATATGGAGCGAAACCCAAAAAGCATCCCCAGTTCGGATTGTAGGCTGAAATTCGCCTACATGAAGCCGGAATTGCTAGTAATGGCAGGTCAGCATACTGCCGTGAATACGTTCCCGGGCCTTGTACACACCGCCCGTCACACCATGAGAGTTGGGAACACCCGAAGTCCGTAGTCTAACCGCAAGGAGGGCGCGGCCGAAGGTGGGTCTGATAATTGGGGTGAAGTCGTAACAAGGTAGCCGTATCGGAAGGTGCGGCTGGATCACCTCCTTTCTAAGGAGACCATGCGATGTGAAGAGCATTGCATAACATCCTAAGGTCAGGCGTCATTTGGTGTCATGAAGTACCGTTGTTTAATTTAGAGGGTATGCCGCTTCGCAGGCCACCTTGAGATTCCACCTTCTTTTGAAGGTTGATTGAAGTCTCCAATAGGGGATTTCAATGAGCCTCCAATTTTTGGTAGCTCAGTGATGCACCTTGAAAACTGAACAAAGAGTGAATGAGAAACGATAAGAAAAGGCAACAGTAAGGAAACAAATTTAGGGTAAATAACAATTTAGCCAAAAGGGAAACGAAAAAATGTGAGCCTGCATAATTCTTATAAGAAACTTGAAGAGAAACCAGAAATGGATTGATCTGCAAGAGCTTGTAGAAGTACAAACTTCTACCAAGTTGAAGCCCAGCGAAGCGGGTTCAACTTGGAGAGGAGATAGAACGGAACGAATGAGCTTTTGAATGATGCGTAAGCAGGATGAGAAAGTGAATGACGGGAAGTTTCTATCGACGAGGTCAAGCGAAGAAGAGCGCAAGGGGAATGCCTTGGCATCAGGAGCCGATGAAGGACGTGATAAGCTGCGAAAAGCTTCGGGGAGCTGCAAATAAGCTGAGATCCGGAGATATCCGAATGGGGAAACCCACTAAGAGTAATCTTAGTAACATATGCTGAATCAAATAGGCATATGTGGGGAACCGCCTGAACTGAAACATCTAAGTAGGGCGAGGAAAAGTAATCAACCGAGATTCCGAAAGTAGTGGCGAGCGAAATCGGAAGAGGCCAAACCAAGTGTAGCAATATGCTTGGGGTTGCGGACAGTCGGAAAGATTGAGTTTGCTAGAAGAAAGGTCTGGGAAGGCCTGCCAGAGAGTGTGAGAGCCACGTAATCGAAAGCGAACGAGATTGGGACTGTATCCAGAGTACCGCGGGGCACGAGGAATCCCGTGGGAAGCCGGGGGGACCACCCTCCAAGCCAAAATACTACCTGATGACCGATAGAGGAGCAGTACCGTGAGGGAAAGGTGAAAAGCACCCCGGGAGGGGAGTGAAAGAGTACCTGAAACCTTGTGCTTACAAGCAGACATAGCCCGTTAAAGGGTGGTGTCGTACTTTTTGTAGAACGGTCCGGCGAGTTATAGTAACTGGCGAGCTTAAGGTATTGAGTACCGGAGGCGCAGGGAAACCGAGTGTGAATAGCGCGAAGAAGTCAGTTGCCATAGACCCGAAACCAGGTGACCTAGCCATGTCCAGGATGAAGTGGAGGTAAAGCTCCATGGAGGTCCGAACCCACGTTCGTTGCAATGACCGGGGATGAGGTGTGGCTAGCGGTGAAATTCCAAACGAACTTGGAGATAGCTGGTTCTCCCCGAAATAGCTTTAGGGCTAGCGTTGGTAGTGAGTTTCACGGAGGTAAAGCACTGTCTGAGCTAGGGGGCGATAAGCTTACTGAACTCTAACAAACTAAGAATGCCGTAGAAATGCTTACCAGCAGTCAGACTGCGAGTAATAAAATCCGTGGTCAAAAGGGAAACAGCCCAGACCTACAGCTAAGGTCCCAAATATACGCTAAGTGGAAAACGATGTGAGATTGCATAAACAACCAGGATGTTGGCTTAGAGGCAGCCACTCGTTCAAAGAGTGCGTAATAGCTCACTGGTCGAGTGATCTTGCGCGGAAAATTTAACGGGGCTAAGCATGTAACCGAAGCTTAGGGTTTACAGAGATGTAAGCGGTAGGGGAGCGTCGAATACGGGGTGAAGTCATACCGAAAGGAATGGTGGACTGTATTCGAGTGAGAATGCCGGAATGAGTAGCGAGAATTATGTGGGAATCATAATGGCCGAAAATCTAAGGTTTCCTGGGGAAGGTTCGTCCGCCCAGGGTTAGTCGGGAGCTAAGGCGAGGCCGTAAGGAGTAGTCGATGCACAACGGGTTAATAATCCCGTACCGGCTTGGTAATGTTTGAGTTGCATATTGACGGATGAGTGGATGCTGGCGAGGTGATGAACGTCCTCGTCTAAGGTGTTGTAAGGCACTGATGGGACTTTGAGGCTACGGCCGAGGGGGATCAGCAATAGCTAATTCCAGGAAAATTTATGCAATTAATTATCAGGTTGCCCGTACCGCAAACCGACACAGGTATCCGGGATGAGTATTCTAAGGCGCGTGAGTTAAATCTCTCCAAGGAACTCGGCAAAATGGCCCCGTATCTTCGGTAGAAGGGGTGCCAACGCGAGTTGGTCTCAGTAAAGAGGCCCAACCGACTGTTTATCAAAAACACAGCTCTCTGCCAAGTCGCAAGACAACGTATAGGGAGTGACATGTGACCAATGCGGAAAGGTGAAAACTGCTTGTGAAAGCTTGTGGTCTAAGCCCCCGTGAATGTCGGCCGTAACTATAACGGTCCTAAGGTAGCGAAATTCCTTGTCGGGTAAGTTCCGACCTGCACGAATCATGTAACGAGTTGGGTGCTGTCTCAGGGAGAAGCTCAGTGAAATTGTAGTCGCGGTTAAGATGCCGCGTACCCGCAGAAGGACGGAAAGACCCTATGAACCTTTACTGTAAACTGATATTGTCGTTTGATTTTTAATACGTAGGATAGCCGGGAGGCTATGAGTTGTCACTCCAGGGTGATGATGAGCCGCAATGTGAAATACCGGTTTTTAACTATTAGGCGTCTAACCACATACCGTGAGCCGGTTGTGGGACAGTGTTAGTGGGTCAGTTTGACTGGGGCGGTCTCCTCCTAAAAAGTAACGGAGGACTGCGAAGGTTCCCTCAGACCGGATGGTAATCGGTCGTCGAGGATATGGCTAAAAGGGAGCTTAACTGTGAGACCTACAAGTCGAGCAGATGGGAAACCAGGCCCAAGTGATCCGGCGATAGCTCGTGGGAGCGTCGTCGCTTATGGGACAAAAGGTACTCTAGGGATAACAGGCTGATTTCGCCCAAGCGTTCATAGCGACGGCGAAGTTTGGCACCTCGATGTCGGCTCATCACATCCTGGGGCTGTAGAAGGTCCCAAGGGTTTGGCTGTTCGCCAATTAAAGTGGTACGCGAGCTGGGTTCAGAACGTCGTGAGACAGTTCGGTCCTCTATCCTCTGTGGGCGTTGGAAATTTGAGGGGTTCATTCCTTAGTACGAGAGGACCGGGAATGACGTATCCCTGGTGTTCCGGTTGTCGTGTCAGCGGCAGCGCCGGGTAGCTAAATACGGAAAGGATAAGCGCTGAAAGCATCTAAGCGCCAAGCCTCTCCCAAGATTAGATTTCCATGAGGGACCGGGAAGACGACCCGGTTGATAGGGCGGGAGTGTAAGCGCAGTAATGTGTTGAGCTAACCGTTACTAATAACCCGAAAGTTTGTTCACAACAAGCATTGCGCCTTTTTTAAATAAGGATTATCTACATGGGTAAAACGAATAGCGACTCGTATACATACTAATAATTTGAAAAGACAGGGAGTGAAGAGCAGGCAACGCAGGTACTCTGGTGATAATAGGCGAGAGGAAACACACGTTCCCATCTCGAACACGCTCGTTAAGCTCTCAGTCGCCGATGGTAGTACGACCCCGCTGTTGTGCGAGAGTAGGTAGTTGCCAGTATTATGAAGCCCGGACGTTTAGTTAAGCGTTCGGGCTTCTCCGTTTTTGGGGGGAGTACTTATCATCTCTCCTCCCCCCCCTGAATTTGCCTTGCTGTTTGCATGATTGTGGCAACGCAGAAAATAGAGTTTTACTTTAGGGTTTTGTAGGGGGCAGTTTTTTTGTCGATTGCATTAAATAATCTTTGGGCTTGGGGGAGCTACTATATGATGATGAAATGAACTTTTCTTCTTCAAAATAGAAAAATGAACTCTATCTCCTATTTACTTCTTCTTTGATCTTTTTAACGCTACTCCTTCCTCGCTTACTCTTTTTTTTACCCCCCCATCTCATCCCTCCAACACGCTTCTTATCCTCTCTCAATCTCCTTTTTATACCCCCTCACTATCATTCCTTCCCCAACTTTACTCTAGTAAATTATAAAGGGAAAAGAAGCAAAAGCGAGCATACACTGAAAAATTTTTTAAATCTTGGACTTCCTTTTAAAAATAACCACTCTTCTGTTAAATTTTTAAGATTTTATAGATAATTTATATTTTTTTTGCTCTTTCGCATTGTTAATAAAAAAATGACTTAAATTTTTATTTACTTGGCATTGTCTATGAATTTAATATTATTTTATCTTTAATAATAATTATATGTCCAAGTTAAATATTGATCAAAAAACAATTATGGGGCTATTTTCCGATAGTCGTGCCGATTTCTTAATTCCAGACTATCAAAGGCCATATGCATGGGGAGAGCTGGAATGCCAAACGCTTTGGGATGATATATTCACGTTCGCAATCCCAGATGAAGATTTCTCAAAGTTTGATAAGAATGACGAATACTTCCTCGGGCCAATAGTGACATTTAAAAATGATCAGGGAAAAATGGAGGTAATCGACGGACAGCAGCGCCTTACTACTTTGATGCTACTACTTCGCGCTTTTTATGCGAAGTTCAGCAATATGAAAGACAAAAATTCTTTGGCGACTAAGAAGAATATCGAAGAGTGCATCTGGAAAACAAATGAATTTGATGAACCAAATATGGATAGTTTAAAAATAGATTCCGTCGTTGCCACAGACAATGACAAGGATGAGTTTTTAAAAATCTTAAAATCTGGCATTGTAGAAAAAGAGCAAAAGAGCAACTATGCCAATAATTACCGCTTTTTTCAGATGAAGATCTCTGAATTTCTCGATAAATATCCAACATACTTTGCATATTTACCTACAAGAATCCTAAAAAATTGCATTTTACTGCCAATAGAGGCTGAATCTCAAGATACCGCTTTGAGAATATTTTCAACTCTAAACGATAGGGGCAAGCCTTTGTCCGACGCCGATATCTTTAAAGCACAATTTTACAAATATTTCTCGAAGGAAAATAGGAAGGACGAGTTTATTCGGCGCTGGAAAAAATTGGAAGAAATATGCGAGAAAACATTTACTACGGGGTCTAATACTCCGATGGATGAAATCTTTACCCGATATATGTATTTTTTAAGGGCAAAGAAAAATATAACTCAATCTACCACGGAGGCATTGCGGAAATTTTTTGAAAGGGACGGATATAGAATCCTTCATGACGATAAGGCTCTATCAGAACTTGAAGTGTTGGCCAGGTTCTGGAACGATGTTTCTAACCAAGATACGGATCGATTTTCTGATAGAATATTGCGTAGGTTGTTTGTACTAAATTATGCGCCAAATGGAATGTGGTCGTATTTTGTTTCTGTATATTTTTTAAAAAATAAAGATGAGAACGAGAATCTGGACGATGACAAATTCTTCAACTTTCTATTAAAAATTACAGGCTTTATATGGGCGTATGCTTTGATAAACCCCGGTGTAAATGCGCTGAGAACCCCTATTTATGCTGAGATGGTAAAAGTCGTAAATGGCGAAAGTGCCGATTTCTCAAAATATAAATTTGATAGAGAAAAGGTAATCGCAACTTTTAATAACAGCAGCTTTGACAACCGCCGCCCGATTACAAAATCTATGCTTGCATGGTGGGCATTTAACAATCCAAAACAGAAATGTCTTTCTATTGATACGCCTCTTGAAATAGAGCATATTTATGCAAAGAACCGCTATGATATGGAAAAATCTCTTAAGTCAAGGGACTATCTCGAATTGCTTGGCAATAAGTCGTTGTTGGAAAAACGCATAAATATAAGGGTCTCGGACTACCGTTTTGCCGATAAAATTAAGTATTACAAAGGATATACAAGTTCGCATGGCGAAAAACAGGGAACTGACATTTATGAGCTTAGAAATATGTCTGATGATTTTAATGACTTTACTGAAAAGGACATACTGGAGCGCAACGGTAAAATAATCAATGGTTTCATCGATTTCTTAGATGAAAATAGCCTGTTGCAATAGCCAGATTGAATCAGTATAAGATTAAATCCCAGATTTAGTTTTATAATCCTATAAAAGATAAAAAACCTCCGATAAATTCGGAGGCTATTTTATTTATTGGTAAACTAATTTTCGGACTTTAACCGTTCTATCTTGCGCGCTATCTCACGCCGCGGCTTTGTGTATTCTTCAGAATCCGGAAGAAGCATCGGGGCGTTTTTGGCGCCTGCGCGGAAAACACCTTACGCATCGTCCGCCCCTATCGGCTTTAGCTTCGCGCATCCGGAAATCGGGACGACTATTTTCGTCAACCCGGCGGGATATTTTCTCCCTTTCCCGACGGATTCGCCGAGGGCATTGAACGTTTCGGCGTAAAATTCCGACGGGGAGTCTACGACAAGCGCGCTTTCCGCAGTGGCGTTGAAAATATGGCAGATTTTACCTTCCGGCAAATCCGCAACCTGCCTTGCCCCGTAAACTGCAATGACGGCGCGGTCTCCCTTTTCAGCCCTTATTTGCGGATAATTCTGTTCGGGGGAGAGCGGCAGAAATTTTCCGTTTTGCAGAACCTCGCGGTGCTCTGCCATAAAGCCGAGATAAAACTTCAACATTTTGCGATGCTCCGGCGGGAGGTCTTCGAGCCTTACCGAAATTTGCGGAACGGCGAACAGGGTCGCCAGCAATTGGCGTGCGGCGTCTTCAGCAGTCGTATCTGCGCGCCATGTCAGCATGTCGGAATGCACGGCGGCAGTTCCGCTTGCAAGGCGTAGGTTTACCGTCCCGAGGCGGTTGGTAAGCGCGTCCCCCGGGCAGTCCGTAACGCGGAACATATTGCCGTAATTGCGGATTGAAGGCCCGATGTACGGCTGTCTGAATTCAATCAGCAAATCTTTTTTTATTTTTGAGAGCCGTTCGGTCATGGAAGAAAGCAGAAAATCCACGGCAAGCGGCAGGTTTTTTATGTCGCGGCCGGCGTAATTTTCCGCTATTGCGGGATCTTCGCCGTTCCAGCGGAACATGTCGATAAAATCGAACTTGAATCCGTCGATGTCCCACTCCCTCAAAATGCGCTCGCAGGTTTCAATTAGATATTCGCGCACCTCGGGAAAGCGCGGGTCGAGCGACGCGCAGTCCAGATTTTTCATATCGTTCAGATATTTCCCTTTGAAGCGCCCGTACGCTTCGCTGGAATAGCCGATAAACGGCACCCCGAACCATACCATGTATTTCATGCCTAGCTTGTGGACGTTTTTCACATGCGCACGCATATCGGGGAATCGGAGCCTGGAGGCTTTGCCGTCTCCCCAGAAATCGCAGCCGCGCTTGCCGTCGTCGGCATACCATCCGCCGTCGAGAATAATCCCCTTCATACCGTATTGCGCGGCGAGTTCGCACTCCTTTTCGAGTTCGCCGGCAAACACGTTGTGGTGGTATGAATACCATGTGGAATAAAAAGGCTCGCGCGCGGTTTCCGGAACCGGCAGCGGGTTGTTCCCCGGGAGTTCCCCAAGCCAGCGCGCCGACGCTCCGATTGCGTCGCAATATGGGATTTCCCGCGTGTCGAGGCGAATGGTGGCGCTGTAATTTTTTAGCGGGGATTCCCTTTGGGAAAACAGCATGATTTCGCAGAATATTTCGTTTGTCTCCTCGTGGACGCCTGCTTTGAAGGAGACCCTCCTCTTTGCCTCCGAACACGCGAAGGTCAGGCGGTTGTTCCCGTCGTTTCCCATGAGCGCGAGTATTGGAGAATTTCCGGAAAGACTAGAATAGAGTGGCTGCCCCCAGTCGGCGGGGATTGCCCCGCATCCCTTGGAGGTGTGCCAACGGTATTGGATGTCGCGCTGGGGAATGTTCCACGATATGCATAGCTGCGGCGGAAGGCTTTGTCCGCGACGGCTTTCTATGGAAATGGTTATTTCCTGCACGCCCTTTTCCTCGGTGCGGCATTTTGCCGACAGATTCCAATCCTTCTCAAAATTTCCAGAAATGCGCATTTGTCCCACAGACGTGTCGACCTCTGCCGGAGATTGCGGTGCGCCTTCGGCGGATCCCGCAATAAGCGGCGGTACGGCAAGCTGAAATGCGAGCGCGATTGCCAATAGGTAGTTTGCGGACTTATTTATCATTTTTTTCATGGTTGTCTGCGGTATTGGCGGGGGAGTCCCCCGCCGGATCACTTTTATCCGATTTTAACCGTTCTATCTGGCGGGCGATTTCGCGCCTCAACTCTGTGTACTTCTCCGGTTCAGGCAGTAGCATCGGAGCATTCCTCCCGCCTGCGTTCGGTATGAACGCAAACTTCTTTATACGCTCCAAAGTTTCCAACGCCTCTTTGTCGTTCTTTTGTTTCGCGAGTTTTTCAAGAATTATAAGATATTCGTAGTCTTCCACGCCGTCGCGGTGGCTTTCCATTCTCACGCTTGAAAATGGCTCCTTTTGCCCGATTAGCTTGCCTGGATAGAATATATATCCGTCGCCATTGGGATAGCGCACGCGGTAATGCTTTCCGGGGGTGTCGGACTGCGGAATATCCAGATGTATCCCCCACTTCAGCGGATTCAGCGTGTACCAGTCGGCGCCCCAGAATTCATATCCCTTAAAGCCGTATTTATAACAATAAAGCGGCATTAATCTTTCGAGCGCATTGTACGGATTGTCCAAAACGAAATGGCCGTCGGTCGTTGTTATTATATCGGCGCCGCTCTTTTTAAGCAGCTCTATTTCCTCTTCCGAGGCTTGTCCCTGTGCGCCAACGCCCCATATATTAAGTTTGCCTATCCACTCCGGAACATACTTCCACGTGCTGCAATATATTTTCATTTTTGGAGCCCCTTCGTGTATGGCGTCGCATAGCGCTATCATTTGCTTTATTATGTTTGGGTGCCATGCGAACGGCTCGTCCGATATGTAATACATAAACCGGTCGGTCCATCCCTTCTCCTCGAGATGCTTCGATATCTGCTTTAAACTTTCAACTATGTATTCCCTATATTTCGGATTTAATACTGCGGGGTCTGCATCTGCGTAGGGCCATTTGCCTGGATACGGATTTTCCCCGAGATACGGCCAGGGCGGGTTTGCCCACCCGAATGTTCCCGCGGAAAACGGCAAATACAGGTACGGAAATTTTAGCTCGTTTAGGTAGTATTCAGCTTCTTTGTCGAATTTACTGAAGTCGGCAACTGGCTTCCCGTTCTCCAATTTGAAGGTTATCCGCGCGGGCAGGGTATCTACGCTGAGCTTCTTGGACTTCATAAACTTTGCCGCTTCGCGGTGGGTGTAGTTTTTGTATTGCGCGCCGGAACTCAGCCTTATATCGAAAATCGCGTACACTTGTGGTTCGTCGGACAGCGAGAAACCATAGACTTTTATCTTATACGGCAACGTTTTTAATATTTTGCCTTCGTTTTTTAACTCTATCTTCCCTTCGTAGATGCCGGGTTTTGCATCTTTGGGGGCATAGAATGTCAAATATACTCCCTTTGTTTGTTTGGCGGGGAGATCGAATTTTGCGGACGGTATAATCGGGTCGGGGTACAATACCGCAAAGTTGTTCGGGCGGACAAACCGCTCGTATTTTTTCAAATCGGTAAAATGGAAGTAGGCGCTTGCGGTGTCGATTATCACATTTTCTATGTGGCCAATCTGGGGTGCGGGCAGAGCGGGAGGATTTTCTCCGGCGTCTTCTCCTGCGTATTTGGGCGCGTCAACAGACACTTCCAGCGCCTTTATTTCTGTAGGATTGCGGATCGCAAGCTGCATGCCCTCGTATTCGTTGCCGGCAAGTTCCAAATATGGTTCTGTCTCCGCCTTCGGATAGTCGCCAGGGAATATTTTTATGATATTGTCCGTTTGCCATACGGACATTTTATTATTCTTTTTAAAGTCGGCAATATTCTCGTATTCCAAGGCGCTTGCTTTTACAGATTCTGCGACGATTATTCCGTCGTACATATATTTGCCCTTGGTTGCCGTTAGATGGACGCTCGTTTTCCCGGGGCAAGTCGCCGGTACAAACATTGCGAATATTTGCCATTTGTCTCCCATTACTGTGGACGAATAGGCATTGAAGCCGCCTTTCTGAAAGTCGTAATGCGCGTGTACCGTACCGGCTCCGCCGTCAGGAAGGCGACACCAGCCTGCTATGATATATTCATTGCCTGGTATTCCGGGAACAGCCTGTCTGAATCCGTGCCAGGCGCTATTTTTGGGATCTTTTATTTCAAGCATTGCCGCGTGTTCTCCGTACAAGCCTCCTTCCACAATTTTTGCGGTTGCGCGTTCTGTGTCCATTGCGCCGTACCACGATTCGCTCCCTATTTCAAAACTCGGATTTTTTAACAGGTTCGTGGCGGAGTCCATTATTTTACCGAAGTTTTCCACGTCGGCCGAAGCGGCTGCGTCGGCTTTATAGTCGCTCAATATTCCGCTTGCGTAATCTCCTTTTACATTTGGTATTTGGTTCTTTTTATTTTTATTTAAGTACACGTAGAATACTTTTTCCGACATTGGCCCAATGTCACCGACTGAGGCAAGCATGTAGCCGGAGGCGAGGAAAAACGGCCTGCGTTTGCCGTCAACTATCACTGCGAACGCTTCCTTTTCGTAGTTTGCGTTTGTTATTCTATTGATTGATGCGCAGGCGATGACATTTCCCTTTTTCAACGGCGAGATATTTCTCACGCAAAATTTTATTCTCGAAGGATATTTTGCGCTTGAAAGTTGCCATTTATCGCTTTCGCCTGACGATGCCAATTCTAGCGATTCGGTTTGTCCTATGCTTATTCCTATATTATTTTTTTGCGCCCTTTTTATATTTAATTGCAGGTCATCAAACCAGGCTTTGCCTTCTGTTGCGTAGAGGACGGTTCCGAAGCTCAGGTCTTTTACTCCTTCTGGGATGACTCCTTCAAATTCTATTTTTTTCCAGTCAAATGAATCTTTGTTTTGGTCTTTATGTATATTTCTTTTCCCTTCGTGGATATAAAAGCCTGCGCGCCCTTTTACGTTTTCGCCGCGCACCCAGCCGCTAAATTTGTATTTGTCTCCGGCATTTACCTTAAAGCTCCGCGATATGCACACCCATTGCGGTGTTGAGCCTTTTTCTGCCGTAGTGCTTACGCATTTGCTATCGTCTTTGCCGCCGCTTTTTTCGAGCGAGTTTTTGTAATTTTCTTTCGAGTTATTGTGCCAACCGGAGGGCGGGAGCTTGTCTAATGCCTCAAAATCGAGCTTTTCGTTTATGTCGGATACATCTTCGGCATTTAGGTTGCTCGGCAATTCCCATGCGTGGGGGTTGTCGTAATATACCCAAACGCGCGTTTTCGAGTTCGGCTTACAGGCTACGGGCACAGCGAGAGTTGAATTCTCTCCTATTGTATCGCCTTCCGGAATGACGTCAAAGAGAAGTTCCTTGCCATTTTCGCCGACCACCCTCAATTCTTTTGTGGGTCGGGAAACTATCCCTAACTTTTTTGCAGGAACGCAGAAAATTTCTCCGTCGAGTTCATTTGCCGTTTTATTTTCAAATGTTATTTCAACGCGTTTTGCGTGCGGATAGTTCCCGTCGAGGTACAGCGGATAATGCCATGCTTGTTGCCCGACAACGCAAAATCCTGTAGATAGTAGTATGTACGCAATAGATAAAAGTTTTAAGATTCTTGGCATATTGTCCTTTCCGATATATGGGATTTTTAAGCATATTTTTTGTTTAAGGACAACGCTTTTATTAGACATTGATGATTAGTATAGTAGGAATGCTCTTTTTTTCAACTTGCCTCTCTTTTATCTCAACCCTCTGGCTAAGTCGATGAATTGAACTACGCTAACGCTTGCCCTGCGGGTTTTTGCCTTTGGCAAAAATTCTTTCCCCCGACTTCGCAGATAGAAAATGAAAAAAGCCCGAACTTTCGTTCGAGCTTTTTTATCTCAACCCTCTGGCGTCCCCACGGGGATTCGAACCCCGGTTCTTGGAATGAAAATCCAATGTCCTAGACCGGGCTAGACGATAGGGACTCTCCAAAGAATTTTTGAAGCGTTCACTTCATACTAAATTCATACACTTGGCAAGCCTTTTTTTGGAATATTTAAAAAAAATTGTCCACTCTGACTAAAATCTTAATTTTTTCCCTCCCCCTCCAATGCTCCACAATTAGCTTTATCATAAAACTACCTTTATTATTTCTTGCGAAATACCCCATATTAATAAAAATATTCACGTTTCTTATGCCACAAGACTCCCCCAAAAATCAAATCGCTAAACTTCGTGCAGAAATTGCCGAACACGAACGCCTGTACCGTATCGAAAACGCACCGGTAATCTCCGACGACGACTTCGATCTCCTCGTAAGGCAATTAAAAGAACTCGAAGCAAAATATCCACAATACGCCGATGAATCCTCCCCCTCGCGCATTGTCGGAAACGATCTGTCAGGGGCATTCGTGGCTGTCGAACATCTCTCCCCAATGAAGAGCCTCGACAACGTTTTTAATTCTTCGGAACTCGAAGAATTCGATTCTCGCCTACATAAAACTCTCGGTCTCGGTGGGGATTTTATGTATTGCGTGGAGCCAAAAATCGACGGCGCCGGCATTTCCGCAGTCTATGAAGACGGTAAACTTGCGCGCCTTTTGACAAGAGGCGACGGTACTAAGGGCGACGACATTACGCGCAATGCCTTTGTCTTAAGAAATCTACCCGCGCGGCTAATCGGCAGAAATATTCCGTCCCTGCTTGAAATACGCGGCGAGGCTTATATGACACGCGCTGAATTCGACAGGCTTTCCGCCGCCGCAATCTCAAAAAATTCTGAACCCCAACACTCAATTTCCGACAATAACCGCAAATCGCCATACGCTAACCCCCGCAATCTCGCGGCGGGAACATTGAAGCTGCTCGATAGAAACGTCCTCGAACAAAGAAATCTTCAAGTGATTTTCTACTCCTTGGGCGCTGTGGAAGGATTTACACTCCACCGCCAGTCGGAACTTGCAGAAATATTGCGAAATTGGGGCCTGCCATCATTCTCATGGACAAGGCTTGCCCATGGACCGCATGAGGCGTTTGAGCGCATTTGCGAATTGGAGGAAGTCCGGGCGGATTTCCCATACAACACGGACGGAGCCGTCGTCAAACTTGACGATTGCTCGCTTTATTCGCGTGCCGGTATGACTTCCCATGCGCCAAGATGGGCTGTCGCATGGAAATATCGCGCGGAAAGGGCCCAAACAAAGCTCAAATCCATAACACTGCAAGTTGGGCGCACTGGCGCGGTCACCCCCGTCGCTGAACTGGAACCGGTTTTTATATCGGGCACAACAGTATCGCGCGCAACTTTGCATAACGCCGACAACATATCAGAAAAAGACATTCGCGTCGGCGATACCGTTGTCATCGAAAAGGCGGGGGAAATAATACCGGCAGTTCTCGAAGTCGTAAAAGAACTTCGCCCGCAGTCGGCAACGCCGTACGAATTCCCTCAAAACTGCCCGGAATGCGGCTCGCGTTTGGTAAGGTACGGCGCAATTTATAGATGCCCAAATTTGTCCTGTCCCAGCCAAGTACGCGGCAGAATTGTTCATTTTGCGTCGCGCTCGTGCATGGATATTCAGGGGCTTGGCGTATCGGCAGTAGATAAAATCGTGGAAACTCTCGGAGTCAAAGATCCTGCCGACCTATATAAGCTAACACTCGGCGACCTTCTAAAGCTCGAAAATTTCAAAGAAAAGAGTGCGGGCAACTTGTTATCGTCCATTGAGGCGTCCAAAAACCGTGAACTTTGGAGGTTGATTTTTGCGCTCGGCATACTTGAAATCGGCGAGCAATTCGCAAAGGATCTCGCGCGAAAATACGGTACGCTCGACGCGCTCATGGTGGCTCCGCTCGAAGACTTGGAAAGCAATCAAGGCTTTGGTTCGCGCTCAAAAAAGAAAGACTCGGATTCGTCAGGGGGCTCCGTCCGCGCCTTGTCTATACGCGCCTTTTTTGACGACCCAAATAACAGGGCTCTCATTGAAAGGTTGCGCGCGGCAGGCTTAAATTTTGGCTCAAAGCCGCTTTCAAATGTAGATGCAGCCTCCCTCCCTCTTTCGGGGAAAATCTTTGTATTTACGGGGACCTTGCAAAGTATGGGAAGGTCCAAGGCGAAGGAAATTGTGGAGAGCCTCGGCGGGCGCTCGGCCTCCGATGTCTCTAAATCCACCGACTTTCTCGTTTCCGACGGCAAGATAGACGGCTCCAAGGCAGCCAAGGCCCGCGAATACGGCACGCGCGTGCTTTCGGAGAATGAATTCCTAAAAATGGTGAAAGACGCGCGCGAAAAACTGTCGTTTTCAGCCGATAAAAGCGGAACTTCCAACGAATCTGCCATTCCCGAAAAAAGACCTTCGGAAATCTTATCTACCGCGGGAAAATCCGCCCAGACGCGGGAAAACACTGAGACTGATTCTAATACCAATGGACGCGACAATCTTCAGACCGGCAATTTTGCCGTTTCGTCTGGCGGAAAATCTTTGCCGTCGGAAAATCGTGAAGAATCCGAAGGGCGTTTTTTGGCGCATGCAGCTAAAAAATCGGAGGACGGAAAAGTTTCTGATTGCGAATCAGACAGCCAGCTTGGGTTGGCATTGCATTCCGAAAGCGGAAGGGCGGGGCAGAATGCGGACGGATTATCCGACCGCAATATTAAGGAATCTGCCGGCGAATCTACTCCAAAAAAACCGGGGAAACACAAGAATGTTCCCCCGGAGAGCGGACAAATGTCGCTTGGAATATAGGGCTTTTTGATACAGCTCTAATTTATTTGGTTGTTAGATGTGTAGAACTTAAGCTTTGCCGTAATTCGGTAGGTAATCCGCATTTAAATGCGGCGCCTGTATGCGGCAAGTGCAAGGGCAATTATCCCTATTACTGCTGCGGCCTCGTAGGGTTCCGGCACGCTTACAGTCAGCATGAGATTGCTTCCGTTTACCCATTCGAGTTCGCTTGTGTAACCGTCTTTTAGCGACAGATTCCTTATCTCTATGTCGTCTGAAACTATGTCGCTAAAACCTTCGCCGAGGGAGTCTGCCGATATCAGTGTATATTCTCCGGCTCCAATATTTGCGTAGTTTGTAAAGTCGAATACTACTTTATCGAGGTGTTGGAATTCTCCCGCAATTTCCACAAGCGGAGTGTTTTCTATTAGAGCCTGGTCGGGTATATAGACAGTCAGGGTTCCAGTGGTATCTGCATTTAAATAGCTCCCAAAGTTTATGGATTTTGCATATATTTCGAGATTGCCTCTGTTTTTTATTCCTGTATTTGCCATTTTCACAGAATCAAAATAACCGTTTTTATTTGAGGCGTCTCCTATTATTGTAGTTCCATTTTCAAATTTTGCCTCTGCGTTGATTCGAAATGAAAAAGTACTTTGTGCGGCATTGGTATCGCGCACAAAAGATACAGTGCCTAGCCCTATACTATGAAAAGAGTTGGTGTGGTATAGGAATTCTTCGTCTTGGCTATCGGACGAACCAAATGTCACGGTGGCGGTCCCGGAGTATTTAAAAAATGTATGAGGTTGCCCGCTCACGGAGAGCGAATTTTTCATAATTAGGTTTTGGGGAGACGTGTATAAGGTTGATTCCCCATTGTCATTCGTATAGTTTATGTCTCCATAGGCAACCCACTTGCTCCAATCTATTGTTTGCATCGACTGCAATGGCACACCTGTTCCGGAAATATCTATCTTATTATTTGCCCCCCATAGACTTGTCGATTCTTTGCCGTCCTTGCTAAATGTATAGTAGTTTGAGGGATCCGACATATCGTTTGTTCCGTTGGGCGCGAAGTCTGTGCCTCCTAAGAATACGTTAAAATATGTATCTTGGGCAACCGATATGCCGGCTGCGAAAATTAACGCGCAAAGGATTTTTAATATTTTTGTTTTCATGATGTTTTTTATATCGTATATTTTTTATAGATATTTTTTTAATCAAGTAGTTGTCAACAGTTTTTTTGTGCGGCGGCGACATTACCAAGTTATCCCCTGTGGAGAATCGTTGCTGACTTTTATTTCGACTCCCGGTGTTTTAGGTTCTTTTAGGCTTATTGTGCCAATCTTATAGCGCTTGTGTCCGTCGGAGTTTTCGAGAGGAAGTTCGTAAATGGGGGTTCCGTCGCGCTTGCCGACAGAAATGTAAACGCTGTATTCGCCAGCGGGGGTTGCAGGCGTCACAGGGCCTGCATAAAATTCGGCTCCATTGCGTTTTTCCATTTTTAGAGTAAATTCATTAAAAAATTCTGCGGGAGTCTTAAACCCTATCCTGAATTTACCTTTGCTTTCTACATATTTTGGCGATCCTTTGGCGGATACGGGCAAGTCTTTGACATTTAGCGATTCGTCCACCATGACTGCGATTATCCCACCCTTGTTGTCTTTTATTGTAAGCGCGGGGAACCCTCCTTTGTAGCACGGCGCGACTCCCAAATTTGCCCACTTGAACTCCACGGGAAATTCTTCGCCGATTTCCATTTCGGTCGGGAATTTTATTTCGGCGGGAAATAGCCGGTATCCGAGGCGCTTATTGATTTCACCCACAAATTCGGCGTTTTCCTCTAAAAACTGCTCCGGCCACCAATGGATTGACATGTAGCTTGCATGGTATTGCTCTACTGAATCCGCGAGTTTTTTGCCGTCCCATGCGCCTCTTGCCTTAGATAGCCCGTAGTGCTCGTGCTCCAACACTACCGGCATTTTTTCCCAGAAAAGGCCTGCCATTTTTTCGTGGTACCATGATTTCTTCTTCTCGGTTGGAACGTCAACGAGAATGCTGTCGTCGCGCAAAGAAACTCCTTGCGAGAGTGCGTAATCGGTAGCGGGGAAGTGCGGACCGGGCGCGTTTGAGCCTGCGACGTCGTCGCTTATTACGAGTTGCGTCTTTTTAAAGTGTTTTCTAAATATGTCTATGTGTTTTTTTGCAACCGCAAGGCTTTCTTGGGCATTGAGCTTTTTTGTGAAGCCTGTATGCCCTTCGCCCCATATTCCGAAAGAGCCGATGTCAATGAAGGCGACATTCGGATTGCCGTCGTACCTTTCGGCGAGCTTGCCGACCATGCGGTCGAGATATTTTAGGAAAATTGGGTCGAGATAGTCGGGTTCCCAACATGGGCCGTCGGGTACGGGGCCTTTTCGTATGTGGAATTGAGTTCCCTTTGCGCCTTTGTCTTTTACCCACTTGGGTGTCGCCCACGGAATCCAATGTTCCGTGCATGTTATCCTTATTGCGATTTGTTTGCCTTTGTCTATGAATCTCTGGGCGGGAGTGTCGAGCACCCCAAAGTTGAATTTGCCTTCCTCGGGTTCTATGAACACCCATGGAAGCCTCATATATACGACCGATACTCCCGGAAACCATTCGAGCGTGTCGGAGGGTTCGAGAAAATATCCGTAGTTGCCGGTTCTGCATGAATAGAAATATGCGCACCAGCCCATGTCGGGATTTATTAACGCTTTTCCGTTGTCGGTTGGACGGTAAAATTCGTAGATTGTAGATTCCGCAAATGCAAAGGACGATAAAAATATTGCCGCAAGGAAATATATAATTCTCATATAAAGATATGATATATTTACTTATAAAAAAGTCAATTTGAAATCTGGCTTTTTATGCGTGTGGGATTCTCCAGATGAGTGTTTTGAGAGAATGGATTGATTTTAGCGCGAACAAAAAAAGCCCCCCATGAGGGGAGCTTTTTATTGTCTTTAAAAGAATCTCGAAAAAATCTGCTAAATAAGTTTTTCCTGAGGCGGGCTGGCAAAGTTTTTTTATTTATGCCGTTTCAATCCATCGCGATGCTAAGCGCGGGCTAAAAAAGGCGCGAGGCAATTTTTTTTACCGCCGCCGCTTCAATCTATCGCGACAGCCGTTAAAAATTATGTGGGCAATGGCGTTTCTTATGAAACGCTTGACATTTATTTGCGCAGACTTCTTTTATATGCGGCAAGGAACAGCGCGGCCGCGCCTATAAATAGCGCAACTTCCGAGGGTTCGGGGATTGTTCCGTAAAGCGCGATATTAAGCCCGTATGCAGTCGATAAAATTTCGTAATCTATGCCGCTTAGCTCGGCTCCGTTATAGATTAGGTCGGCCTCGTATTTTGACACGTCGCCGAATGCTTCTACGCCGGAAAGCAAGAGGGTGTATTCGTCGCCTTCAAATGTCATGTCAGACGCGAAGTCCGACAAGTCAACTTCAAATACGTACTTTGCGTCTTCGCCGCCTATTTGATTTATGCCTGTTGCGGATTTAAGCATTGTGTGGTTGATTGCCAGTTTTATTTCGCCGCCTTCCCAGTCTATTCCGCGCACAGAGAGAGTCCCGCCGACGCCTGCGTCGTCTCTCGTGGCGACTGCAAGCGCACCGCCTTCAAGTTTGACGCGCGAAAGTTCAACGTCGCCTGCTGTGGATACGGCAAGAGTCCCGTTTTTTATTATTGTCCCGACAGAATCCAGATCATTCCTATGCCACACGCCACCTGTCGATGTTGAAACTTGGCGGATAGTCTGGGTGGCGTTTTCTGCGCCGTCCATTATCACGGTTAATTTTGCGAGTTTTGTACCCGCGTGCCAGTCGTCCATCAATATGCCTTTGAAAGATGCGTCCGACGTATTTGTGAAAACGAGGGTCGTGCCGCCTTCAACATTGTCGCCAAAATTATTTCTTACAGTTCCTGTGCCGTCTATCCCGTTTACCAAAATTACGCCCGACTTGTAATTGGCACTGGCGGAAGCTTGGTTATTTATATACCATAGGGTAGTATTTTGGTCGTTTGGATTAGTCGGCACCGCCCCGTTTAGGGTCACGCGCCCGATATCTGCCGATATTGAGTTATCGGTGGCTGAATTATAAAAATAGTCGTTGCCGTTATTGTTGAAAGAAGTCGAGAATATTGTGGAAGTTGATACGGGAGTTTCGGAATCCGCGCCGATTGATAGTTCGCCCAACGTAATTTTCGAGAATGTAGAAAGTTTGTCCTGAGTGCCTGTATATACCGTCACTTTGCCCACTTTAATTGATGTATATGAAGTGGTATTGCTTGAAGATGAGGCTTGTACATTCGTAGTTGTTTTGAAAATAATCTCTTCTATATCCGGTGTATCGCCGTCTTTTAGGTATTTTACTGCAACCTCATTGGCGGCTCCGGCATTTGCGGTGGAGTCGAATATGAGAGTATGTCCATTTATCCATTCATACGAACCGCTCGAGCCCCCTTTGGGTGACCAAGAGTTTGGGTCGTCCAGAGAGTAGTATGTTTCTTTTCCTACGTAATTATACACGTCTGCGTAAGCAACGGATGAAACGAAGATCGCTAAAATTGAGCAAATTATACTCTGAGCGAATGTTTTTTTCATATGCATTTATAATAAAATTTTAGATTAAAATTTGTCTATAATGAGTTGATGAAAATGTCAAGTTTATGTGTATGTTTATATTATAATATTTCAGAAAAATAAAATGAGACAAATTGAGAAAAATCTATTCTAACGGACAAAAACATGGTTTGCGCGCCAAAGTAGAATGAGCTAAAATCCTATACTTTGGCGAAAAATGTCGGCGCGCAATGCGACGGTTGCAATAGAGTCCGCTGCTAATTCTGTTTTCGCGAAAAGCTTTGGTAAAAGAAAATAATAAAAATCTCCGCAGATAAAGAAAACATTTTCTTTAAAATTAGCGGCTCAGATAAAATGTTTTTACCTCGCCTTAAATTTGAGGGCGACTCCCGCGAAAGAGTGCAAACCAAAGGATATTTTTTGCGCTTATAAAATTATCCGATAGCTCCTCGGCGCGAACATGCAAATGCCGCAGATTCCGCCGCGCGCTCTGAGGCTGCCTCAACCCCAGCGCCTCCGAGTACTGCCGACACAAACCCCGCCGTAAATGCGTCGCCTGCCCCCACCGTATCCACAACTTCAACGGGCTTTGGCAGCCCCCTTAGCGGAGTTATGCCGCGCCCGTATATAATATGCCCTTCGGCCCCGAGGGTGCAAACAAGGTATTTTAATGACGGATACCCTTCTAAAATTGCGTTTGCGGCTATATCGAAATCGGGGCTTTTTTTCGCGAATATTGTTTCAAAAACTATCGGCAATTCCGCGTCGTTTAGCTTTAAGATATCGGCGTTTGAAAGCGAAAAGTTCAAAACATCGCTGTTAAAATACTTTTGGCGCAAATTGGCGTCGAAGACTTTTAGGCAATTTTTGGGGAGAACTTTTAATAACTCTCTTAAAGTCCCTGCGGAAACGGGCGAACGCTGGGATAATGTCCCAAAGCAAAATGCTTCGCAGCGGGCGACTATCGCCTTTGCGGCGGGGGTTAGCGCGATTTCATCCCATGCGGCTGGGTGGCGAATATCGTATTCCGGAAGCCCGTCGGGACCTTTCCCAACGTCAACAATGCCGGTCGGCAGGGTTTCGTGGACAATAACGGCGTCGGCATTTATTGAATTTTCGGATATTTTTTCGAGTGCCGCCTTCCCGAATCTGTCGCGCCCAACGGCGCTTATTATTGCGGCGTCGCAGCCAAATTTTGTGCAAAAATACGCGAAGTTAAGCGGAGCTCCCCCCAGAGTTTCGGTATTTCCAAAACTGTCCCATACAATTTCTCCAAACGACGCTATTTTGTTTTTCATTGGGCTATTTTTTTGAGGTAGATTTTCCCCGTTCCTCGAGTATCACCATTATTATGTAGATAAAGACGCCAACCGTTATCCCGCAGTCGGCGAAATTGAACGCGGGCCATCTATAATTTACAATCGGAAGGTGGACGTCTATAAAGTCTATCACATGCCCGTAGCATATTCTGTCAACGAGGTTTCCAACCACGCCGCCTGCGAATATTCCAAGCGCAAGCTGCCCGCACTTTGAGTCGAAACCGAGCTGCTTTCTAAAAATCCAAACCGCCGCGAGCGCAATGAGGGCTATTGATGTCAACAGATACGTCTGTCCCGACAGTATGCCCCAAGCCGCGCCCTCGTTTGTTATATGGACTATGTATAGAAAGTTGTCTATCAGCGCAATTGGCGAGCTTTCCGCGCCAAAATGGTAGGTCGGGTTCCCCCTCTCCCACGGAATATTGGCGACTATCGCCAGCTTTGTCAGCTGGTCGAGGATAATCACTAACGCCGCCGCCGCGAAAAATACGGCGGAAGATCTTTTTTTTGATGATTTTTCCAACTGTGGCAAAATATTTCTTCGTTTGGCGGAAGGGGATTTTTTCTCTCCTTCCGCCGGTTCTGTTTGCCGTGCAAGCCTACGACATATCTTCTTCGTCGTCGGTCGGGTCAGACTGGCCTTCGGACATATCGTATATGGATCTTTGCACTGATTTCATTTTGCGGTTTTCCGCCTCTTTAATCTCCTGACCGTGCTTTGTGCAACGCGTGAAGGGTATGGCTTCGAGGCGCGATTCCGGAATGGGTTCGCCGGTCACTTCGCATATTCCGTAAGTGCCGTTTCTTATGCGTTCAATGGCGGCGTCTATTTCGGCAATCATTTCCTTCTCGTTCGAGAGCAAGTTGTAGGCCATATCGCGCTCGAAGCTCTCAGAGCCGGCGTCCGCCAAGTGTTGTCCGTACGAGGACAAGTCTCCCGAATCTTCCTTTGCGGAGCGTTTTAAAACCTCTCCGGAAATACTCTCGGCGCCCATTGAGTGCCTCTTTCTGAGGTCCACGAGCATATTGTAATATTTTTTCCATTTGCGCGGAATTTCCTTTTCCCTGTGTTTTTCAAGGGAAGGGGCTTCCACTGGATTGAATCCGAGAATATCGAATAGGCTTGCCGCCGCTACGGGATTTTTAGGGGACGAAGTAGCCTTCATCTGGACTTTCGCCGATGTTTCCTTTGGGGCGGTTGGCTTGCCCGGGATATTCTTGACCACCGCTTTTGCCTGCTGGGCTCCGGCGCCGGAGTCCCGCATTTCAAGATATGCGTCGAGATCTTCGAGAGTGAAGGCGATGGAGTCCGACGGGCGGATATGGTTTCTCTTTTGGCGCCTTGGCTTTATCGGCTCTGGTTGCTTGGTTTCGCGGACTTCCGGCACTTCATTTGCCGGCATATTTATGGAGATTTTTGCAGAGCCGTCGGGTTTGCGGGCTTTAGGGTTTCCCTTGGGGGCCGATTTTAAAATGGTCTGCGCAGCATTTTTTTGCGAGCTTTTCGCGGGGGCTGTATCCTGTTTTAAGGCGGCCTTGAAAACGGTTTTATTCTGCGTCTCGGTTTTTTTAGGAGCCGGCTTTTTTATCTGAGCCGGCTTCTTTTTGACGGACTTTTCCGCGGAAGCCGGCTTAGCGGTTTTTACCGCGACCGACGGCTTGCTCGCAGCCGGTTTTTTTGCCGGCGCAGCGGATTTTGCCGCTACCTTTTTTTTGGGCGCGGCGCTATTGTTTTTTGCGGCTGATTTTTTCGTCATATATGTTCGGACATTGCTTTTTTGCATCGCGGACAGATGCCGTCTTCGGGCAGATCCGGCATTACTCTCCAACATCTGGCGCACCTGCGCCCCTCGACTTTTGCCGCGCGCACTGCGGGCGTTTCAAAATTGCCTTCGACCACCCTGACCGCCGATACGATAAATATCTCAGGCAGATTTCCGGACAATTCCCGCAGAGCCTCCGCCTCGGGCGAGGTTGCCCCCACCATTATCTCTATTTCGGCTTCGAGGCTCTTGCCTATCGTCTTGTTCTGGCGGAGCTTTTCGAGCTCTTCGTTTACCTTCTCGCGCAGGCTCAAAACTCTCTCGACCCTTTCGTAGGCGACTTCGTCGCGGTACTCGGCGCCGATTTCCGGCCAATCCTGCAAGTGGACGGAGTCTTCCGAATATTCCGCGCCGTTCTTGAAAGAATACGCTTCGTCGGCAGTAAAGGTAAGAATAGGAGCCGCAACTTTTATGAGGGCGTCGCTTATAATGTCTATCGCTGTCTGCGAGGAGCGGCGCTCGGCTGAATGTGCCGCGTAGGTGTAGAGCCTGTCTTTAAGTATGTCGTGATAAACTCTGGACAGCGTCACTCCGCAGAAATTGTCGATTAGCTTATAGACTTTGTGGAATTCGTAGGCGTCGTACGCCTTCTGGGCTTCATCGACAAACTGCGCAGTCTTGTACAGCGCCCATTTGTCGAGCGCGTCGAGCTTTTCAGGCGCGACGGCGTCTTTTGCGCGGTCGAAGTCGTACAGGTTGCCGAGCTGGTACATTATGGTGTTTCTCACGCCGCGGTAGGCATTGGATATGTGCGAGAGAATGTCGTCGGAAATCGGAATGTCGTTCTGATAGTCAACTGAGCTTATCCAAAAACGCACTATGTCGGCGCCCCATTTACCGACGTACATGTCGGAGGTTTGCGGTTTGCCGTCCGCCGATTTTGAAATCTTCTTGCGGTCTTGTCCGACAACAAATCCGTGGGTTATTACCTGTTTGTACGGCGCGCGCCCGCGGGTTGCTATCGCCGTCCACAAAGAGCTTTGGAACCAGCCCCTGTGTTGGTCGGACCCTTCAAAGTAAAGGTCGGCGGGCCAGGCGAGGTCAGGATTGCGCGCCAAGACCGCATTGTGGCTCGAACCGGAGTCTATCCATACGTCGAGCGTATCGGTGCTCTTTGTGAGCTTGTCGGCCGAAGGCCAGCCCGCAGGAAGTGTTATTCCGTCGAGTATTTCGCTCGCGGACATATTGTACCACATGTTGGTGCCGAGCTTTTCGACTTTGTCGGCGACAGCCTTCACGACGCAGGCGTCGAGATACGCCTTGCCGTCGGCGTCGTAGAATGCCGGAATCGGGACTCCCCACGAGCGCTGTCTTGAAATGCACCAGTCCGGGCGCGATTCCACAGCGCCCCTTATGCGGTTTTCGCCCCTTTCGGGGAGCCATTTAACTTCCGATATAGCGTCCAGCGCCTCTTTGCGGAGGTTGTCCTTGTCGAGCGCAACGAACCATTGGTCCATCGCGCGGAAGATAACGGGCGTCTTGGATCGCCAGCAGTGCGGATATTGGTGTGAAATCTTCGCCGATTTTAGCAGCGAGCCGTTGTTTGTAATTATTTCGAGGACTTTTTCGTTTGCGGCGCTCTTGCCCTCGGAATTTTCGAGGACGCTTATCCCGACGAGTTCGGCGGGGATTTGCCCGTCGTCAACGTATTTGCCTTCGTCGTCCAACGGTGAATAGATGTCAAGGCCGTGCTCGAGGCCTACTTGATAGTCTTCGAGCCCGTGGCCGGGTGCGATATGTACTACTCCCGTGCCGGAGTCTGTCGTGACGTAGCGCGCGCAGAAAACTTTGCTCTTGCGGTTGATGAAGGGGTGGAAAGCCTCTATTCCTTCGATGTCGGAACCCTTGCCAAGAACTGATATTTTTGCGTCTTCGAGGGCGCAATCTTTTATGAAGGAGTCCGCGAGCGGCAGG
>ENA-ORMS01000985-ORMS01000985.1-human-gut-metagenome-genome-assembly--contig:-NODE-985-length-25402-cov-3.571547_pt1 | contig 25402 bp, 33 predicted proteins | sample MGYA00242104_ERZ508997 | MGnify/ENA primary metagenome ERZ508997 (study PRJEB26280, sample SAMEA2338704) | human gut metagenome | biome: human gut; feature: human-associated habitat; material: faeces... | reverse complement strand
TCCACCATCTGTGGAATGTCCGTACTGGTGATTTTGGCTTCTTTCGCCTCCCGCATCATTTCGATCACCCGTTCAAAACGGGTCTGGTCTACCACCGCTCGAACGGTATCTCTTACCTTGAGCAGCAACGCGCGGTCATCGGCCGCCAGCGTTTCACTGCTGTACAGGGTGTAATCCTCCGCTGCTTCGTTTCCGCGCCCAACATGGTATTTTCGCGTTCTGGCATCGTTAACCACCATACCATTGGTGCAAACCAGCCTGTATACGAGCGGCTGAATAGACATACTGCCCATGCCGACCTCGGAATTGGTAATGAGGATGCCCGATTGCACAATATCACCGGGGACGACCTCCGCCGTCAGCCGCGGATTTACCGCCTTGAGATACATCTTGCTTTCAGTAATCTCACAGCTTTCAATCCGCACATCCGGCATTTCGGCAAGAATCGGAAGCACAGCTTCTGCAATTTCGGCATTATCGATTCGCCGATACCGTTCGGAAAGAAACGCCCTCGCGTTGCCGTCCAACGTGCGCACCATTCGCTTTTGTGGGGTCATCGTGAACCAGCTGTTCACATTCTGCGCCAGCAGTTCGGGATTCTCCGCTCGCATCTTATCATAATACTTAGCAGGGATGCCAAGCGCCGAACCGATCTGACGATGGGCAATTTCTCCAACACCCAACAGCGTACTGACGTTCTTGCTGTCATTGCGCATCATCATTTGATACGCCCCGGCTTCGACGAATCCCATCTCCAAGTTACGAGTGTCCAGCAGATAATCCCGCTTCGCGTTTCTCTGGCGCTCCAACTCCTGCGCCAGTTCCATAAGCGATCGTCCATTTTTCATTTTGCATTTCCTCCTGTTGGTCATTTCATCAGCCTTTTGGGCTTTGTAGAACGCCCAGCATCCGGGCGTTCTGAAAACCTCAACTGTCAGGCGTGTGCATAGCTTCTGCGGCGATCAGGCAGATACGCTTCAATGTAGATATCATCCTCGCGATCTTCCATATCGTTGGAACAAATCTCGCATTGGAAGGTCTGGAAATCTCCGTTTGCCCCTTCCGTGTAATAGCCGGTCACACGGCAGTCCATTTTACCCGTCAACTTGCAAGCAAGCCTCTCTGCCTTTCTGATTTCTCCGCGCTTCGGTTCATTCATCGTTTTTTTCTCACTTTCTCAATGCGCGTTCTTGATGCACCACTCGATTGCGTGCCCTGCATCCACAAAGGTTTGCCTGGCGACCTTCAAAAGTTCCAGTCGGCACTCCTCTGCCGAGAAGTCCTCGTCCGGGTCATCCACGAAGCCATAAACAGCGGCCTCCGTTTCTCCTTGCCAGTTCATTTGCGCAATCAGAACTCGGTCACCGAACCGCATCATGCAGTCATAGCAAGGTCTGAGGCGTGTGCTGAAGCTCTCCATGCAGATGCTCTTCGGGAAATCAATCCACTGCTTTTTCATATCGCGTTTATCTCCTTGTTCTTTATGTTTAACTTGTTGCATATATAATACACCATGTTAAATCGCATGTCAATATGTTTTCTAAACTTTTTATTTATCTTTTTGGATTTTTTCTCTTTACACATGAATCCTACATGCGATATAATGGGTGCTGGAAGGTGATATAATGTTTTCTTTTAACAAACTCTGGAAACTTCTGATTGATTTGGGCATGTCAAAGACTGAATTTCGGCAAAAAGTCGGACTTTCTTCTACGACAGTTGCCGCAATGGGTAAAGGTACGGGTTTAACACCTAAAGTTCTTGCCCGCATCTGTGAAACGCTGCATTGCCAACCGGGCGACATCATGGAGTACATTCCCGGTTCTTCGACTTCCGAATTTCCCCATGAAACAAAATAAAGGCGTCGAAATCGACGCCTTTATTTATATATTCATTTCTTCGCTTTTCTTCGCTTTATGCCATGATATTGATCATAAACTATTTTATAGAATTTTCCCATTTTTTTATTTAGTTCAGAGTAAAAATAGGTTTTTTCTTCTGCCGTGACAATCTTTTTATTGTAGCTGTCCACAACATAATTTTCCATTTCCTGTAATATCTCGAAAACCTCATTGTAAAACTCTTCATTTACATATTTGAAATATAGCAATTTCCTTCTTGTGTCATTGACAACATCTTGAAATCTACCAGTTTCGATTATCTTTCCATTTTCATCAAATTTAATTTTATCTCGTGCATTTGGTATTTCTTCCCAAAGATATTCCTGAAGTATTTTTTGAAAGTAGACTGCTTCCAAGTCCACTTCTTTCATACGTTGAGTTTCTTTGTTCTGCCACCATACGTTCCACATGGAAAAAAGCAAGGACACAATCGAAATTGTAATTGCAATAATATCTGGAACTGAAATAGCCCCCTTTTCTGCAACAGCCAGCAAATTAACCGTCATTAGCTGTACACCTCAGTTCACAGAATATTTTCGTATATTTTATCTTCCAATTCTTTGCTTCTTGCTTTTATTTCTATATTATTTTTTATCCATCCATATCCATAACGATCAATCCAGTCAGCAAAAAAACCTTGAACAAACGATGAAGCAACACTCTCTATCTGGTCTGGGAAAACAATCCGTATCTTTTGGCCTTCATCCACTTTTCCCTTTACTTGCTCTATATAAGTATTTTTTCCAAAGGGATTAGATGCCAATCCACTATACATCTTGTCAAATTTCAATAATTTCTCATTCATCTTTGCCTGCCCCCTTCATTACAAAACATAGATTATAAGCAGTCCCTGGTATGTAAATATCGCTTTCGAAAAGAACTGATTGATCTGGCGGTGCATCAAAAAACGATTTTTCTTCATTAAACCCAATCCACATGTCAGAATCAAAATCCAAAAGATCTTTTAAAAAAACCAATCCTCGTTCTCCGCTTATCATGTAGCATCTGTGTGCATCAGCCCTTTCCTCAAGCGAATGTAGCAGAACCGTTAAGCCCTTGCCTCCTGCCTGACTGCTATCAAATCTTCCACTTATGCTATCTTGATATGCAGCTATCGTAAAAAAATCTTCCTCCGTATATTTTTCAGAAAAAAATTTTTTGTGAACATCAAACGCTTTTTTTACTCGTACATACCTTTTACCCATTCGAGATTCATCTATACTCTTTATTTTCTCACGTATTTTTTCATAAAATAAACACTTTGAAAAGCTTACAATCACGACGTTTAGTCCTCGATATATTGATTCCGAACTGTCATTCTTTTTATGATATCCTCCCGTGACATCAATATCTATCAAGCATGATGAATTTCCGTGTTCCCCTGCATTTCCTACTAATTCAACTATTACTTCTGAAATCTTTTCTCTGTATTCTCTTTCCACTGACAAGTGTTTAAGAAATGTCTGTATGTCCTGCATCACAAGACTTATTTTCCCACTTTTTACTTCTGAAACCGATATAAGCTTTCTATAATGTTTTCCATATATCTCCCGCTCAAATTTTTCGCAATACTCCCTTCTATTGTCTTTCTCCGTGTTTAACAGCTTTAATGGCGACGATTCAATTCCTTCTGTATCTATGTTTCCTTGCTCAATACCAACAATCTTTACAGGATACTTATATTCTGTTATCATCAAATAACAAATGCACTCTAAAAGAACAATCGCCAGCTTATCCTCAAACGTTATTCCATTCAAATCAATTATAACGGGAATTCTTGTCAAATATCTACGTCTAGCATCTTTGATACGTATAATTAGATTTTTTAACGTTTTCTTGGTTACATACTCTCCCCCGCACTGAAACCAAACATACGCCTGTCCGCCTATAACCATCGGCTCATTTGCTCCATAATTATTTTGCAAGAGTAGACCAATGTTATCCATTCTTTTTCTCCATTATCCGTATTTCACCTTCATTCTATCCGACATTTTTTTTAATGTCAATGTTTTCTCTTAAACACCTCCGTATTTTTCGTCAATTTCTTCGCTAACCTCGACCATGCGCTCCAATCCTTGGCGCATCACATACTTGAGTGCTCCCTCGGTCATCCAGTCCCCGTATTCATCCGAGTATCGTTTCACCGTTTCCCGCCAGCGCAACCCGCTGACCAGATGCGCCATAATAACAAACCGCTCACGTTCCAGCAGCGCGGAGAGGAGGATATCAAGCATGTTTTTTCTGGCTTTGAGGCTTTCCAATTCCTGTGTATCCGCTCGGAGACTATCTATGTCGGCCATCGGCAAATCATTCATCAGCACCATAGCCGTCCGCTCCGTCGGGCTGATCGGTGATCCGTGCGCCACGGGCATATCTGTAATTTGAGGAGAACCAAGCTGCGTCCCTGCAATAAAACCTGCCCCCCTGTCCAGACTGACTTCTGCTCGGCGAATGCGATACGCAAGCACATCCATCCGCGTACACATTTTACGGTAGTCATACAGGTACGTCATCAGTTTTGTCTTCGTCATACGCGCTCCGCTCCTCCTCCGTCATTATTCCCAGCAGTAATGCACGGTCAAGAACCAGCTTTCTAAGCTGCATCGCCTTACTTATCGCCCGGTTTGCCGTTTCTGCCAATTCGATGGCAGCTTTCGCCTTTTTGTCTGCCGCCTGCCAGACTGCTTGCCACATTGCCGCCGCTCCGAGTGCAAAAGCCACGCTCGCCAGCACCATCAGTTTCACGATCTCCAGCATGCTTTCCTCCGTTCCCCCACGCTATCGCTTAAAACGGCAGTTGGTCGTCGTCCACCTCGGTGAATCCTCCGTAGTCGTCATGATGCTGCGGGGTATTATCCGTCCTGCCGCCCTTGCTGGCCGCCTCGATGTAGCCGTCCTGTGGAGCGCTCGGCGGCGCACCGAAACTGTCGCTGCCCTTCTGCGCCTGTGGTGTCAGAAATTCAACTTCCTCCGCGACAATATCCCACGCTGTCCGCTTCGTGCCGTCTTTGGCCTCATAAGTACGCGTTTGAATCGAACCCGTCACTGCAACTTTTCTTCCCTTGGACAGGTAGCGGCTGCAAAGCTCGGCCAACTGCCGCCATGCGACAACGTTCATAAAATCCGTCTCCTGCTGCCCGGTTTGAGAATTACGAAACCGTCGATTCACCGCGACGGTAAAGTTGCAAACGGGCGTACCTGCGCTCGTACTTTTCAGCTCCGGGTCTCTCGTCAGGTTTCCGATCAGAAATACTTTGTTCATTCCCCTTTTTCCCCCGTTTCTTTTCGTCCGTATGGCATATCTGGTCTATTTCTTCATCACGCCGACGCTTTTCTTCGTCAAGTGCCCTCTGCGTGACTCTCATACAGGAATACGAACAGAAATACACATATCCGTCAGCTTTCCCCTTGGCTTTCATGGACAGTTTATAAGCATGCTGCGGTGTTTTATAGAACGGTTTCCCGCACTGCCAGCACTTACAACGCGTCCGACTTACCATTCCGCCATCCAGCGATGCCGTTCCATGAATGAACTCGTGAATTTTAGAATCACTCATCCGGCACAGCCCCCTTCTCCTGCTGCGGCTCATCTCTGGGGTGATCTTCTGGGATGCCGCACATATTATGCCAGCGCGTGTGCATATCATAGGCGTGCATCCATGTCATATCGCCCTGCTTCCATTCCCGTAACCCGTCCCGAATGCCATAAAGCATCTGGTACAGCGCCGAATCAACCGTCATTCCGCCTGCTCCAGTTCCCATCAGCGGCATAAACACTGCCGCGTTGGCTGTCATGCTCAGCTCGTTTTTCACCGTCAAGACGGCCGCGCGCGCCGCCTGATAGACGTAATCTGTGCCGACAATCTCCATCGGAATCTGCATGGTCGGCGCGTAGATGACATTGGGGGAATTTGCGACTTTCGCCCGAAGCGCCGTCCCGATGGGCATTTCTGGCCCATACAGCTGGGCAATCCTCGTCTGGATGCGTCCTTCGATGCCCGGCCACGTCTGCGCAACAGCCAAATCAACGCCGCCGTCCATCAGCCCAAAGCTGTTGCCCGAAGTCACGACAACATCCCTGCCCGTGACTTTCCCCTGCTGTGCCAGATCTTCCAGCTTGCCGCATGCGGCCTGCATAGTCTTTTCCCGCTTCACAGCATTAGAAATGAACTCGCACACATCCTGATTGGGATGAAAAAAGATGATTCTCATGCGTCCTTTTCCTTTCTCTCGCTTTGCTTTCGTCAATTTTGATGACAGATATGACCAAAAGCACTGCAAACAACATACTGCAATAATCCAATGGGCTTCCGGACCATCAGCGCGCTTTCTTTCTTTTCTTCGTCGGTTTATTGCTCATCGTCAGGTATCCCGTTTTCTTTTTACGAAACAGCTTGCCCAGAATCTTCATTTTTGTTTGCTCCCTTCATCTCGCAAAAAACTCGCCGATGCGGCTTCTTGCATATTCTTCTTCCGTTGCGCTGAACCAATATTGAACGATTGCACCGTTCTTTTCCCCCTCAATGCAGATTCGGTACTGTGGCCCATGGCTGGTGCTGCTCGACCTGCCCGTATCCGCATCATAGCGGTATGATGAATAGGCTGCTGTATAGCCCTTATCCACCACAATTCCGCACTGAATCGAATTGCGTTCATTTTCAACAAAACCGACAATGCCAAGGGCAATCAGGCACATGAGCACCGCAAAAAAGACCATTGCGCCGATAAATCCCCAATCAATCCTCCTCACCTTATGCCTCCATTGATAAATTCTCACGGCTTTATCCTCCTCTGCTTTTCCTCTCTGATGTCGTTTAGGAAATGCAGCCACATCGGCCGGTCGATCTGCTCATCTCCGAGGCTGTCCGCCTCGATGATGTCCCTTTCCATAACCGTCAGCGTTTTGCTGTCCAGCTTTGGCAGCAACGGTCTGGTGAAATTTATCACCAGTTCCGGCATATAGGTCTGCCGACCAATGCAGTACCTCACGGCGCAAATCAGTACCGCGCCGAAATCATTGTTCTGGTCAGATATCTTAATCATTCGTCGTCGCCCCCCTCCCAAGGGTGGTTCTCCATCTCTTGCTGTGTCGCTTTTCTCTGCCAGCAGCGCCAGTATTTGCCATACATATCGATTTCGTGACCTTTCGAAATCGGTCTTCTACTTATCCCACGGGAATTGCTGAATAAAATCGTCACCCATAATTTCTCGCAGGCTCGATTTCATAAAAATCGGAGTCTTTTGCTGCGCGGAACAGTATGCCAGCTCATCAATCCAGCTCTTTTCTGGAATAACCTTGCCTTTCCGATTGCCCGTTTCCGCGCCGACAATAATCCAATCTACCCGCTGTTCCGGCGGCGTGTCGAAGTAATTCAGCCCGGTAAACGGTGCAAAAATCGGTTCGATAGAAACAAACGTTTTTGCCTTTCCACAGAAGAAATATTCCTGCATCGGATTTTCGCAAGTCGTCCCGTACCAGAATCGGTCATTGTTCAGCGGCAATATGCCCGCTTGAATCAGCTTAATATATCGTTTTGGATTCTTGGTCAGGAACAGGTAGCGATGCTGCGGCGCAGCTTTGCAAGCCTCAATTACCGCACTGATCCACTCCGTCGGCACCCACTCGCCAAACAGATCTGCCATGCTGCACACGAAAATGGTTCTTGGCTTTTTCCAGCGTTGCGGCTCATCCAGCTTGTATCGGTGAAGGGTAGGGTCGAAGAAATAGGGATAGGGGGCAACCTTTTCATTTTTTGCGTCAAAGTACGGCTCGTTTAAGACGTGATTTTTCCCGGAGGAATACTCATAAACCACGCCAACATTTTCAACAGGATCTTCAACGTCGTGATAATGCGGTGCTACATGGCAGGCACCACCAAACCGCTCCATAATTCCTCGGGCGTAGCAGTATTGACAGCCGTGCAGACAGCCGGTGACAGGATTCCACGAGCTGTCGCACCAATCAATTTTCGTCTTGATTCCCATTAAAATCGTCCTCTTTCGGTGGTAAGTGAAGTTCAGGAAGAAGGGCTCTGTAATCGTCGCAATCAATTCTGAATGCTTCATCAGAAGCCATTTCTTCGACCGACTTTTTAAGTTCATTCATTGACATCGAATTGTTCCTCCTGCAAATCAAACGCGATTTGATTTTTATCTCGCCCTTGTCCTTCGCCAGTCCACCATCGAAATACACCCTCTCCATCCTTCCAGAGACTATAATTGTCAGTTTTTCCGCTTTTTCTTCTTGCGGCAAGCATATCGTCAAACGCGCTGATATAGAGTTTCTTGTATATCGGCCATCGTTCAAATTCCCTTTTTTGAGATCGAAAACCGCCGAGAGGACAACCTATGCATCCAAGCCGTTTGCATCCTTCATCGTATAAACCACAATATGGAACATTATAGTGCTTGATAAACTCCCACACTTCCGTGTCGCTCCAATCAATTATCGGGTTTATAAGTGTCTTATGTGTGCGATAACACATTTCGACCATTCTTCTGTTTGGATCATTGTCCGTATTAAGCACAACTCCCCCTTTGCTTGTCCGATTTAGTTCCACACCGCTTGAATCTGCTGCCCTGTATAGCTCCTTGGTTGGGTCTGTAAAAGTCACCAAGCCTTGATTATTCCTTCGATTCTTGCTCTCTGCCCATCTGACGCCCGTAACCGTCACACGACCCGAACCGTGGGGTTCCTTCAAGTATTCACAGCAATATCTTGCAAACCGAGTAGGTGGAAATTGTTTCATAATAATCAATTTTCGCATCGAAAGCTCAGGCTTTATGATCTCTGTATCTTTATGATACTCCCGGATAAAACGTACAAGTTCAGGGGGATCAACGGTTGTCGCACTGTAATGCGAATCATGCTTAACCCCTGCAAGGGCACACAGTGCTTTTGCTGTACAACTGTCTTTGCCTCCCGAATCAGCCACATAGTACCCTTCGCACGGCTCAAAGGTTTTCAGTCTTTTGATGGCCACTTCGACTTTATCTTGCTTATTTCCGAACATGTCTACCGTAATAAGTGCCATCAGTTTTACCTCACTTTTTCATATCTGTCCGGCTCATGGGCATAGCATCGGATGCAGAACATGCACGCCGTCGGTTGTGAATCATTCTCATGGCTGCATCTGCCGCATGCGTCCCTGTACGCCAATACGCAAATCTCCTGATGCTCGGCGACGGGACACGATTCTCCAATATACGGGCTTTCAAACCGTGTGCACCGCCCGTCCTCAAATGCTCTACACTCCATTTATTTACACCGCATTTTTCTCGTCGAGCAGGTCAAATAAGGTCGGCGCGGCGACCTGTGCTTCGGCCGCACGCATGTAGCCCACGCCGTCGCGGAAGTAGTCAAGGTTGAGCTCCACGCCGACACCTCGCCGTCCCATGTCCACCGCCAGCTTCGGCACGGTGAATAACCCTGCAAACGGGTCAAATACTGTATCGCCCGGATTGCTGTATCGGTTGATGAGCCTTTCTACAATGTCCAGCTGAAGCGGGCAGACGTGCATCTGCGCCCGCCGTTGGCTCTGTGTCGTATTCAGCGTCCGCATGCGATTGATGTCGTCCCATACTTCGTCTGACCAGCTTCCTGGCGCAACCACCATGAACGTAGCAGGGAGTTTGCCTTCCGCATCGAGCTTCTTTGCCAGTTCGACATGCTCCTCATAGCTATATACATTCTCTCTGCTGAACTGACGGTACAGCTTTTGCAGTTTGTCCGTCGGTGCAGTTGCCAGCTCGGCCTTTCCAACCAGACGGTCGCCGCTGGAACGCCAATAGCCGTGCGCATCAATTTGCCATTGTGCGCGGGTGTAGTCCTCCTTGCTCTTGGCCACAGGCTCATCCGCATAAGCGCGGCTCGTGTCCGTGGGCAGCTTGCGGAACAGCAGAATGTATTCTGGGCATCCCACGCCCATCTTCGTTCCGTCCTTGCATTGCTCCGTCCAGCCGAGGCGGTAGGTCTGGTTGTTTTCCCTCACCACGTCGGTGACAACGGTGATCATCCCGAAATACTGGAATCCCGCTTTCATGTAATGCTCGATGCACAGTGCGTGAAATGGTTCCATTGTCGGCATGCCCGTCCCCGTTGCATTTCCGAAAAGTACCCTATCCTTGACGTGGCAGGCGAATACGCGCCCTGGCTTCAAGATGCGAAGCAGATTCGGCGACAGGAAATCCATCTGCTCGAAGAAGCGCTCCGTGTCCTCGTTGTGGCCGAAATCGTTATAACTTGGCGTATACTCATAGTGATTGGAAAACGGGATGCTGGTAACAATCAAGTCAACGCTGTTATCTTCCATTCTCGCCGTTTCCTCTACACAATCAGCACGCACCGCTTTATACCGTTCTCCGCAAATTTCAAGCCGTTCTACGCCCATGCTTCTGCACATCCTCTCCATAATCAGACCGTCATGCAACCCGTATTTCTTGACGATGGCAACCATCTGACGTTGAAGCTCCTCATGCTGCCTCCATTTTTTGAGCAACGCTTCCTTGACCTGTGCTTCACTCTCGACATAAATAATGTCGATTACAACTTCTTCTGTTTGCAGGAAACGGTATATGCGATGAACAGCCTGTATAAAGTCGTTGAACTTATAATCAATTCCCAAAAAGATTGCTCTGTGGCAATACCGTTGGAAGTTGCAGCCCTGACCGCTGATTTCTTTCTTCGTTGCCAGCAGCCGTGTTCTTCCCTCCGAGAAATCCACCACACGCCGTTCCCGTTCGTCTAGATCCTGTGTACCGTAAACCTCTACGGCCTCCGGCAATGCGTCCTTTATCGCATGGCGTTCGCTCTCAAGGTCGTGCCAGAGAATAAAATGATCTTCGGGCGCGCTGTTTACAATCTCGGTCATTTTGGCGACGCGCACGTTCAAACTCTCCCGTTTCTCTCGTGCTTCATCCTGAATGGATACCGATGCGTCACGGATGAGCTTGACTTGCCCGAATTTATCCGTTCCCGCGCTCGAATGGTCAACAGACAGTTCATGCCAATTCACCGTCAGTTTCGGCAAATCATAGCCTTCGTCTCCATATCCCAAATCGCTCGGCTTTGAAATCAGCAGTGCCCAGCTCGCCACCCACAACCAGAACTCCTGCTCCTTGTGTGGATATAGCGTCAGATGATTTGCCTTCGTGCTGTCCCTCTGGAAAAAGCGCGTGAGCGCCTGGCCGGAATCCATCACTTCAAGAAATGCTGCATAATGAATCAATTCCTTATAACGGTTCGGCGACGGTGTAGCCGTACAGACCAGCTTATACTTTACGCCCCGGAATTTCTGTAAAAACGTTTGATAGGTCTTGCTTCCAAAGCTCCGCAGCACACTCGCTTCATCCAGCGCCACCGCACAGAATTTCTTCGGGTCAATGTCTCCGTCGCGCACTCGTTCGTAGTTCGTCATCACAATCTCGCCGTCGTATGCATCCGCTTCAGCCTGCGTCCTGACGTATGGCGGCGCTTCGTAGTGCAAAAGCGCAACCGCATCGCGGCTAAACTCCTGCTTCACGCCCAGCGGCAGCACGATCAACGCCTTCGCGTTCGGGTTATCATTTACCCGTTCGTGCATAACAACCTGATGGCAAAATTCAATTTCCTGCGCCGTTTTGCCCAATCCAAAGCTCTCGAACAGTGCCCGCCGCCCTCCGGCAATCGCCCATTGCACCGCATCTTTTTGATGGCCTTTCAACTCCGGATTAAGCTGGCCTCTGTCGATTGCAAATCCGCTTTTCGGCGCAACAACAACCTTGCTTTTCAAAAAATCGGTGTAGTTCATTGCGCCGCCTCCGTTTTTTCATCACCGCAAAGTTCCGGCAGATTCGCTCTGACCAACGCTGCCGGAATCGGCGGACAAACAGCATTACCGCATCTGGCAACCTGCTCCGCCTTCGGATAAGCCTTTCCGTCTACATCCACATCAATGATGTAGTTTTCAGGGAATCCCTGCGCATCAAAAAGCTCGCGCGGTGTCAACATCCGCAGCCCGATGTCCACAATCTGATATTTTTCTCCGCGCACCGTAACCAGTCCAAGCCTGTCTTTGGATGTAATCGTCGGCGCGGGCTTCTCACAGGATGCCGCATTGTCTCCATTCCCGTAATACTTGACCAGAAACGCTCGAACATCTCCAAAATGGCCAGCTCTGGCCGTAATGGTGTTGAGCGGTTCATCTGCGCATTGCCCATCACAATTATTGTTGAACTGCGTCACATAGGCCGCGCACAGCGCATTATGGTCGATGGCCGTTACCGTCGGCAATGGAGCATCCGCCGCGCTGGCCGGACTGCTCGTTCCGTAGAACTTGCTGATAAATGCGGAAACCATTCCATATCGGTTTGAAGCGTCCACGGTCATAATCGGTTTATCTACCGTCTGCCCGCGCACTTCGCCGCCCTGCTCATCGTGATACTGAATCATCATGGGCATGACTACGCCCGTGCCATGCCTGGCCGTGATCGTATCCAGCGGTTCTTCGATATCCTGTCCCCTGAAATTTTCACCACCATGATTGACTTGAATAATGAATGGCGACGGATTCTTCAAAACAAATTTTTCAATGCCTCTCGCAATTCTGCGCATGGTCTTTTCCGAAAGTGGGCGAACAGCATGAATCCCGTACTGCTTGAATATTTCCTCGCTCGTCGCAAAAATCGACGGGCATGGAAGATTGAAGTCCAGCACATCAGCTACCGGCACCCATGGCTTTTTCATTCCTGCCAGTGCTTCAAAGCTATCTGGCGCCGCATGCGTCGGTTCAGGCCAAACAATCGGTTTTCCGTCACAGCGTGCAATCAGGAAGAACCGTTTTCGAATGGTCGGCGCTCCATAATCGCATGCCCGCATCGTCCTATACTCGACCTTGTACCCTTGCCGTTCGAGCTGGCTGACGAATCGCCGGAAAGTTTCACCCTTGTACCGAGGATCTGGTCGGTTATCCTTATCAAGCCGTCCCCAGTCCTGAAATTCTTCTACGTTTTCCAGCATGATAACGCGCGGATGCACTGCTTTCGCCCACTTTACCGCAACCCACGCCAGCCCTCGAATATGCCTGCTGACAGGCTTTCCGCCTTTCGCCCTGCTGTGATGCTTACAGTCAGGCGAAAACCACGCCAGCGCCACAGGCCGCCCCGCACACGCCTTGACGGGATTGACCTTCCAAACATCCTCCTGATAATGCTCGGTTGTCGGATGGTTTGCTCTGTGCATCGCAATCGCTGCCGAGTCATGGTTGATGGCAATATCCACGCTTCGGCCTATTGCCATTTCAATACCCGTTGATGCGCCGCCGCCACCTGCGAAGTTATCCACGACAATCTCGCTCATTTGACTTCACTGCTTTCTTTTGATATAATGAATACGGTTTTTTGAGGAATGTCCTGCCCACGCCCCTAACGCGGACAGGATATTTTTGTTTATGCGATAATTGTGACCGCGCCGCTGTTTACCAAGTTATCCAACGCCTTATCCAGATACGCGTGAATATCCTGAATCGCCCGATGCTTCCACAGGCCGCCGTCTGCCTCGTAAAGCGCAATCTCCGGCGTGCCCTTTCCATCGCTGTTCCTGATACGCAGAATGAACGGGCTTTCCGGCTGATCAATCTCGCAGAACGTGCGGAACGGCCTCAAATACACGGGATTTTTGATGACCACATCGCTGACCCGCACAATGCCGTCACGCACCGTTACACGCTGACTGATGCCGTCGTCGCTGGTGTTTGTCCCCTTCTCTATGCTCAAATTGCCAACCACCTTGCCGACTTCCAACGAATTGTCGGTTTCAATAAATCGGCTCTGAAGCTGTACAATGAATTCCTCCTGCCCAATATACCTGCCAAACTCGAACGGCTCATTGTCGGTCACGACACGCGCCAGCTCGGCTCGAACCGCATAATCATCGCTGCACTTAATCCCATACAGCACAACCTTGCGCGGGTCGGTTACCTGCACGACCAAATTTCCAAACTTATCCAGCTGACCATCCGGGTCGTTCAGGATATAATCCACCAGACCGCTCAGCGTGAAGATGTTCACAGTCGGAAGAACCGCCGGAAACGGTTCTTTGATACGCACCAAATCATTCGTGTTGACATACATGCGGCCGTCAATCTCCTGCACCGTATAGCTACGGTTCTTGGTGCCCAGCTCGTACAGGAAGCGCATCGCCTCAGCGTCAAGCTCTCCCAGCTTGAACAGTGGAACTTCCTTCATTTCGCCAACAATGCTTGCCATAATTTACAGGCTCCTTTCTTTTGCTCGGAACGACACAATCTGCGGCATCGTTCCCTGTTCATCCTGCGGTTCATCTTCCGTCGTGCCAATCGGCATGCTGACAGCTTCCGGCTGCACATTGCCGGCCATGTCGAGCTGCCCCGCCACCTGATTCAACTTCTGCGTCGCATAAATCGTTCCGTCATCCGTCTGATCAAAGAAAACGCTCTGCTTCACAGGCGTAGGCGGTGCGAAACTCTCCTTCACATCAAAGGACATTTCACCTCCGTCCCTGCTCTCGGTCGGCTTAATGGTCAGCACCATCGTGATTTTGCGCGCCCGTCTGGGTTCCGTGTTCGGGTCAAGAATGTTGCGCGTCATTCTGCCGAGCGCATCTTCCCAGCGCTCCTGCACTGCGCCTCCCATCAGGCGGCTCAGATCTTTGAGGTTGCCAAAAGTCTGGCTCATTGTGTTTTACCCTCCTTGTGTGTCTCGCTCAAATGCGAAGAAGTTCATGTGTGGCGCATCGAAAGCAATCGGCAAAATACCCTTGCGGCCGTTTCGATTCTTCGCCACATTGATAAGCATGAATGTCCATCCGTTCGCCTGACAGGATTCGGCCATCTGCTGCCACGGCTCCGGAACAGTCCGAATATCCGGCGCATGCAGAATCAAAAACTGATTCGCGTCCTGCTCAATGGTGCCGCTCTCTCGGCTTTCGCTCATTTTTGGCATCCGCCCGCCTTCGCCTATTCCCATTTCAGACTGACGATTCATCTGCGTCATGGCAATAACGGGAATTTTCAGTTCCATCGCCAGCCGTTTAAGCGCTCTGGAAATTTCGCCGACTTCTTCCGCGCGGTTGTTGGTCTTTCTGCCGCTCCTGAGCAGCTGCAAGTAATCCACGACAATCATATCGAGCCCCGTATCCTGCCGCTGTCTGAGGGCAAGGGAACGGATTTGCAAAGGGGTCTGTGCCTGCGTGCTGATGCTTAGCTGGATTTGCCCTATTTCTGCATACGCGGCAACGACGTTCTGAATCTGCTCATCGGAAAAGTTGCGCGCTTCAATGACATCCACCGGCACGCCTGAAAAACGCGCTATGATGCGGTCATACAGCTCGGCTTCGTCCATCTCAAGCGATACATACAGGACATGCTTTCCCGACCGTGCCGCGTTGGTAGCGATAAACAGCCCCAATGCCGATTTGCCAACGGATGGCCTTGCGCCAATGATGCACAGCTTGCTGCCTCGAATCCCGCCGCCCAGCACACCGTCCAGCCGCCCAATTCCCGTGTGCATGCTGTCATCCGTTTTCTGTTCGGCAAACAGATAGTCGTGCATATTGAGAATCATCTGCGGGATGGAAACAATCTCCTGGGTCGGCCCATTCTTCGCCAATTCATCAATCTGCCCGCGAATTTCTTCCGCCGCCTTGACAGGATCAGTCAGCTCGTTTCGGGCAAGCTCTACGGTCTGTTGAGCGATTTTGCACAGCGCCCGCCGCATGCCGGCCGCTTTGACGTTCGCCACATACTGATCACACAGCACCAGCGACGGCATGCCGCTTTGCAGCAGGTCAACCAGTAGCGTAGAATCGAAATTCGGCATCGCGTCCGAAACGGTAACGAGGTCGCATGTCTTATTTTGAGCATCCAGTTTTTGCACGACGGCAAAAACTTCGTGGCAAATCAAATCCGTGAAATCTTCAAGCGTCAGCTCAATATTTCGCGGAAGAATATCGCCTCGCAGGATAGCCCCGATAATCGCTCTCTCGCTTTCAGTCGCCTGATAGGCAGTGGTTTTCTCCTCACTCACAGGCACTCGTACCCCTCGTAGTAATCTTTGCCGTCCTTCGTTTCACAGATGGGCGGCGCAGCCTGATTGGACGGCTTTCCCCTAGCCCTGTGGTCGGCTGGTGCAATATCATCATCCGACCCGCCCTGCTTGCGGTACGCTCGAAGAATCCCCAGCACATAGCGCGAGGTTTGTTTATGCGCACGACGCGCCTTTTCGATGGCTTCCAACACCCATGCCTTGGGAAATTCCAGCATGAGCAGGAAATCCCCATGCTCGTCTCGGGCATCCGGCGATGCAGTGTCCCAATCCTCACGGAAAATTCCGGCCTTTCGTCCTGCTTCTTCGATTTCCCGATTGATGGCAATCTGCTCCAGCAAACCTTTTTCCGTTTCACCAGAGGGCGGGGGCAGGCTGCTCGTTTCGCCCTTGCTGCTTATATCCTCCTCTCTCTCTTTTTCTAATTCTTTATCTGATTCTATATGTGTGCATCCGCAACCGTCCGAATCCGTTTGCATGTTTAATGCTTCCATTCCTTGCGTTTGCATGCGTTCGCATCCATCTGCATACGTTTGCTTTCCAGCCGCACTTTGTGGATGCCAACGTGCATTTGCAGCATTGCGCGTGCTTTCCGTGCGTTTTTTGAGGTTCTCAAGCCCCCGATCTACGTTGCGCACCATCAGCGTGAATGCCATACTTGCCGCAGGGCAAAGCTCGCCCTTCTCCGGCCGCCTACCCTCTTTCGCGTATCTGGATAACGCCACAATGACTGCCATCGCGTCGGCAGGTTCGAGCTCATTGTTCAGCGCTTCCACATCGGCAAAGTCAAGGACAAACCCTCTGGCTTTTTCTGAACGCATTTACCTGTTACACCTCCTTTTTGCTTTTTCTGGTCTAAGTGCGGCAGCATGCCGCTGGTGCGGCGCGCCGGAGTTGAGCCGGCAACAGTGCCAAAGGGGAAGAACACTGTCAAAACCGTTTGCGCAGCATAGTGCCGGTCTTTCCCGGCTGCCAGTATGAATTTGCTATTTGATTTTGTGTCCGGCAGCGCACTCTGCCTCCCTTCTTCTGCCGCCTTTTCTACCGTTTCAGCTCGACTCCTTCTGCTTTGGCGGCCATCGGACTTAAACCGATATCTGCGCTCGGCGCTACTATCCACCGTGCGCTGCATTGCTTGTGCTACGCCGCCACGACGCGGGGGAATCTCCCCCGCATATTTATTACTTGGCCTGTTCGACCTGTTTGGGCTTTTGAGGCGGCATGAATGTTTGAACCATCTGCACCACTTCATCAAAGCGCGCTGCCGGAATATCGGCAACCCTGGCAATGCCCATACGCTTGAGCGCATCGCTGATTTCGCCCTGCCGCCCCGTTTCCTTCTCCATCTGCATGATCTTCTCGATCTGCTCTTTGGTAATAGTCTCGTTCTTCCCGTTTCCTCCAAGATGCGGGAATACTTCGCCCAGTGTCAGCGCGCCGTCATCAAAGCTGCATTTCAGCTCTTTGAGCTTGATCATGTGGTCGGCGTTCCAATCGTCAATCTTGGCGTTCAAGTAGTTCTCCAAATCCGTCCTTGTCACGCCCAGCTTTTCATAAATGCGCAGCATCTTCGCCACGAGGTCGGCGCGCTTTTTTTCGTCCTTCATAATCTCAACCAACCCATTGGATGATGTTTTTCGGCAGGCCGCAACCGCCGCCGAGGTTACATCGCCGGGAATAATCTGAAGGATGCAGGCGCGCAGTCTGCGGCTGCCCATGTTGGCTTCCAGTTCGTAGATATCGCGGTCATCGGTCAGCTTATAGCCGCCCGAACGTGTAGACCGCCAATGTTTCACCTCAAAATGGCGTGAAACGTAGGTGTTTGTCTGCAAATCCCATGCGAACGCGCGGATTGCACTGAACCCAACGCCATTCTTGGCTACGCCGCGTTCAAGCACTTCCATACCGAAGGTCACATTGCCCCAGTTTCGGGCAAGCACCTCTGCCAGCCGGATGGATGGTCCGGAAATCATTTCATTGCCGCGCGGGTACAGGTAGATCGCCGCATCCGCCAGCGTCGGACGCTCGCATTCCCGCAAGATGCAATCCATACTCAAAAGCGGATCGCGCGGAAACTGGCGCGCCATCATCACCTGCGCTTTGACCTCGGATACCGCGCGAGCTTCTGCATTGGCAGCAACCGCATTGCCGGAATCATGGCGTTTTGAATCCATGCTCATACCGTTCGCCGGAGCAACCGCATACGGATTGATGACCTGCAAATTTTCGAGTTCTTCCATCTTTTTTCGTTCCTCCCTTACGCCTTTACGCTGATGGTTGTATCCTGATAGAACTCAACGCCGGGGATGCTGGCCTCGCCCTTGCTCATTCGGGCAAGTGCATCCAACGCTGTCTGATTGATTTTCCGCAGCTCCATACCATTCACATAGGCCGGCACAGCGGCTTCATCCACCACGCGTGCCTTCCAACGCTTGCTGACGGTTGTGCCGACCGCCTTCGCGGGTTCAGCAACCAGCACGGATGCTTTCATGTCCTCCACCATCTCTGCCATCGCCATCGAAATCGCCGCGCCGTGCATGTCCCCGGCCTGCTCGGCCTCCGCCGCCTCATTCATCAGACGGTCACGTTCGATCTGCTGGCGCTTGATGGCTTTCCACTCTGCCTCGCGTCTGGCCTCCGCTTCCGCCGTCTGATACCGTGCCATACCCGCCTTGATGGTTTTCTCTGCCCGTTCCATCGGCGCAAGCATGGCCTTCTCCTGCTCGCAGATACGGGCGTGCGCAGCTTTTGCCGCATCCTTGCTGGGTTTCCAGTATTCCTTCATCTGTTTGGAGCGCTTCTTGATTTCCACGAGGAACGCCGCCGCGTCCTCATACTCGCGCGCATTTCCGATTCGCATGTTCTCGGCTCGCTCAATAATCGCCTGACCCGAAGCAGTCAACTGTTCTTCGATGCCGAGCGAACCAAGTGCCCGAATCTGCAAAACGTTGTCTGTTGCTCTTGCTTCCATGTACATCACTCCTATCTGATTTCCGCCTGCATCGCGTTGTAAATCGCCATGCAATGCAAAAAGTTTTTATATCCGTCATCGACCTGCCCGAAGTGATAACGTCCATCTCGCATAAGCTGTAAACCGTACAGCCGCCGAATCTTCATGCCGTGGCTTTGCATCGCATGGGCATACGCGCCAATCTGCGTGGCCAGCATAACGCTGTGATAAGCCGCGGTGCATTTCAGATCAACCACATCAACGCCCTGCCCATCGTCGGGTTCGATGTGCCCCAGCAAGTCCAGCGTCCCCGCATACATCATCTGTCGATGATAGGTGCGAATCTCGCTGCCCTGCCAAGTCGGCGAATAATCCTTGCAAAAACGGAGGAACGCTCGGACGTATGGCGCAGTATCTTCATCTGTTTCAAACACACCATACCTGACATAATTGCTGACCTGTTCATGCGCCCGCGTTCCTCTGTCTGCCGCCGCATCCAACGCCGCCTGCGGAACGGCTGCATAGAGCATGCTGCTCATCGGAGACATAATCTGCGTCCCACCCGGCAGAACAAGCCCGCCCAGCGTGTACAAATGCTGCTGCTCATCAAATGCCAGCTCCGGCCTTGACTGTATCTCCATCACACAGCCTCGCAATAATCCAGTTCTTCAAGGCTTGCGGCTTCCGCGCGGCTCTGGTACTCGTCGCAAACAACCACAGCGCTGTCCAGCGCCGTATATAAGCAACTGACCAAATCGCCAAGCTGCACGTCCTGCAACGCTCCTTTTTCGGTGGTGCGAATCATAGTTCGCAACTCCCTGCAAACACTTTCCAGATGATCGAGGATGGCGTATTCCGCTTCACTCATTGCGTACCTCCTTGACGTTTCTGTGACGAATCTGCTATAATAACAACAGCGCCACTTCTGGTCTGAATGCGGTGCGGAGGTCAGCATCTTCTCCATGCTGATCTCTTTTTTTATTGTCTCGCCGCATTTTGTTGTTCTTCCTTCTTGAGCTTGCACGCCGCCCAAATAAAGAATGACACGCCTCCGGCAATGCCGAGCGCAAGCAGGATGCTCACGCCAGCCCAGAACAGATCAATCAGTTTTTCGAGCATTTCTTCCCGCCTCTTTTCTCGACTGTCTTTACATCATCGCGAATCATCCGTTCTGTCGCATGAGATATGAACTCACAAACCAGCGACCCAGCCTTGTCCTCATCCTCACCCGCCAAGGTTTTCACGACAACGCTGACACAGATTTCCAACGCTTCAAGGATATCCTTCGCATTTCCGGCCATCGTCGTCATGCCGTTCTCGACTTTAATCAGGCAGTTGCCGTCACTGACCTTGGATTTTTCACCGCAAACGTCTTTGACCACCAGCTCGACAAACTTCTCGACAATCTCCTTGCGCATTTCGTCTTTTCTTCCTGCGCAGGCCACTTTGAGAACATTTATGGCAACGGCGGTTGCCTGTGCAAGCAGTAAATCGGCCGTTCCAGAAAGATGCAGTTCCTTGTTGTCCTTGCAATAAATCATAATTTTCGCTCCTATCTTCTCCGGGCTATCCGCCCGTTCTCATCCAGCAGCCCGTCCATAACGAGCAGCTTTGTCGTGGCTTTCCGCCTTCTGACAGCCTCTCGCTTTTCCGAATCAGGCTGTCTCACCGTCCTGCGGCTCTGAATCCACGCATCAAGGTCAGGCTCAAGCACGGCCAGATGCGGCCTTGTGGTGCTCGTTCCGATATTGACGCACGGCATTGTCCGCATAAGGTCGCTGGCCGTCCTGCGGCTTACGCCTAAGACCTTGGCCACTTCCTCTGTGTGGAGCAGCTTCGCTTTCATGCCGCTTTCCTCCTAGATTTGTAAGAGACCCAATGCCGTTTCGATGGCTTCTCTAGCTTCCTCCAGCTCTTGTCGATAGCTGTTCCGCAGCGTCGGGTCAATCTGTCCATCGACGGCATCCCGCTCCACTCTATCTTGGAGCTTGAGCACATCGTCGATCTGATGCTTGGTATTGACGACCGCACCGAGCAACCCCAACTCTCGGCTATCGGACGCACCGAAGTATTTCACGATTTCGGGGTACTGCGCCCGTGCCCAGCGCCGGAACAAACCGACATCACGAAGCTGCTCCTCCATCACGTCCACGTCGGCCATCTCTGGAATCCAATCGCCGCGCTCCATGCGCTTGACCTGCTCAACAGACACACTGAGCAGCGCCGCAACCTGAATTTGGGTCAGCCCCGCCTCCTTTCGGGCATCCTTGAGAATCTGATGGGCTGGCTCGCTCACGTTCCCGCCTCCTTTCCGAACGAAATCTGTTCTCTCTGCCTTCAAAACAGACATTTCTTGACACTTCTTGACGTTTAATATTGATTAAAATTAACTTAATCAACATCAATAACATCACCAAGAGAACAACCAAACAACTTAGCCATTCTCTTAATTGATGCGTACTTTGGAATTCGCTTTCCCTGTTCCCACAGGCAAACCGTCGAAGCATCTACACCGATTTTTTCAGCAAGTTCAGCCATTGACAGTCCAAGCCGTTCGCGATGTTCCTTGATTCGGTTCATAATTTTCATCACACCTCCTTGTTGATTTCTGTCAACATTATATTATCAGATTTTACTTTTGTCAATATGATTTCGTGATTTTAATAAACTTTTGTCAACTTTATTGACGTTTCATTGAATTAAAGATAAAATTATATTGATTAAAGTCAATAAAAGGGCGTGAGATCATGAATCGACTAAAGGAACTCCGAAAAGCTAACCGTATCACGCAAAAGGAAATTGCCGATATGTTCGGCATTTCTCCCAGCGCAGTTTCATTCTGGGAATCTGGAAAAAATAATATCGACTGGCGCTGTGCCACAACACTCGCTGAAAAGTTCCATGTTACCCCTGAATACTTACTCGGCGAAACCGACATCATCGACAGCGCTTCTATTCAAGCTCCTGCCGCTGTCCGAATCCCTGTCGTCGGTACAATCCGTGCCGGAATCCCGCTGGCGGCCATCGAGGATATTGAGGACTGGGAGGAAATTCCAGCGGACATGGCAAAGAAGGGCGAGTTCGTCGCTCTGCGTGTCAAAGGCGACTCCATGCTTCCCGATATCAAAGATGGAGATGTCGCAATCATCCGTCGGCAGGAAAGCATTGAAAACGGACAAATCGCCGCGGTCATCGTCAATGGGGAAGAGGCAACAATAAAAAAAGTCCGGCTTTTGCCGGACGGAATCATGCTGATCGGTCTGAATACCGAAGTATACGAGCCTCATTTCTATTCAAAGCAGGAAATTTCTGATCTTCCCGTTCGCATTTATGGGAAGCTGGTCGAAGTACGAAGGAAATTCTATTGAGGAGGATACATACGATGAAAAAGAAAGCCAGACGTTCCAGTGCTCCAAACCGTTCTAATAAGAAAAACTCTTCTGATAGCGGATGCTTATGGTCTACAATCAAAGCAATCCTTATGATCGCGTTCTGGCCTTTCACTTTGATTTACTGGCTTATATCCTCTCTGACCGGTTCAAAGCCTGTCAAGACTGAAATCTTCCCCTCTAATATTTCACCTTCACGTTCTGTCGGGAATGCTTCACAATCTGATGACGAATATCAGGCTGTCGGGCTTTACAAACCAACATTCGTTTTTTCGACGGTTGACGGCTACAAAGACAAACTCAAAAACGTTCGCGACAGGCAACGTGAAATGGTGCATGATAAAACTGCCTGCATCGTTCCAACCAAATTCACCTATAATGGAAGCGTAACTGAGGGCAACCGGCTTGTAAACGATTGGATGCGTCTGATGCTTCGTGCGTTCAATGGAGAATGCGACGTTATCATCGACCATGTTTCTTTTTTGAATTTTGATAGTTCTAAGGAAAAAATCAAGAAATCAGCCGAATCCATCAACTCAATCGGTTCGCGCATGAATATCTCTATTTCCGATAAGTACATTGCCTTGAAGCTCAACGAGCTGACCGTCGCCTATGACTATCAACAATTCAAACAGTCCGAAAAAGAACGGATCCGTCAAATCCGTGAAGATGAACGAGAAAAAGCGAAACTCGAAAAGGAATTGCAGGAACGCCGGGCAAAAATCATTAAAGACCAAAAGCACGTTGCCAATGAGCTTTCTGCCCTCTCTTCTCGACTGGAATCTGCAACGCCGGAAGAATCCGCAACGATACAATCTCGCATTGCTGAACTGAATGAATATACTCAAAAGCTGCAAAGCGACCTTGCCAATGTCGCCCAACGCGAGCAGCAAGCCCGCGCAGGCTATGTCTACATTATCTCGAATATTGGCTCGTTTGGCGAAAACGTTTATAAGATTGGCATGACCCGTCGTCTCGACCCGCAAGACCGAGTAGATGAACTCGGTGATGCTTCCGTTCCTTTTCGTTTTGACGTTCATGCCTTCATTTTTTCCGAAGATGCTGTCACACTTGAAAACGCCTTGCACAACGCTTTCGCCTCTCGCCGTGTAAACCTCGTCAACCTGCGCCGTGAATTTTTCCATGTAACGCTGGATGAAATTGAGGCTTGCGTCAAGCAGAACTTCAGCGAAACCGTTGAATTCACCCGTACAGCCACCGCGCAGGAATACCGTGAATCCGAAACAATCCGTGCCGAACAAGCTCTGGCAAGCTAATCGGAACATCAACCATTTTGCGGGCATCAGCAAAATGGTCATCAAAAACGCCCCGCCCATGTTACCAGCACAAACGCGGCAAAAACCAAAGAAAATCAATTTCAATCAATAAGGGAGGTCTATTCTTGCCAACCACTATCAATATGTATTGTGACGAAAGCTGTCATCTGGAACATGATGGAATCAATGTCATGGGGTTAGGTGCTGTATGGTGCGACAAAAAACATGTTCGAGAAATCAATGAACGAATCCGCGAAATAAAAAAAAGGAATGGAGTTTCTTGCCATTCTGAAGTTAAATGGGCTAAAGTTGGTCCATCGAAAAAACAATTATATATTGATTTAATTAACTACTTTTTCGATAATGACGATCTAAACTTTCGGGTTCTTATTGTTCCCGATAAATCCATTCTTGATCATAGTTCATTTTCCCAGACACATGATGAATGGTATTATAAGATGTACTTTGAAATGCTGAAAGTTATTTTTGACAGCGAATGTCAGTACAACGTTTACATTGACATAAAAGATAGCCATTCATCTGAACGTGTAAAGAAATTACACGATGTATGTTGTAATGATCGTTATGATTTTTCTCATGAGACCATTCAAAAAATCCAACCCATACGTTCTGATGAAGTTCAGCTTATGCAAATTGTTGATATTTTGCTTGGCGCAGTCACTTATTCAAATCGCATATTCCCAGAAGGTTTCGTAAAAAGCCAAACAAAAAAAGATTTAATTGATCTGATTAAGCTTCGAAGCAAGTATTCTCTAAATAGAACAACCTACTTAAAAGAAAACAAATTCAACATCTTCATTTGGAGGCCATATGCATGTTTGTAATTGGTTGCCGGGCTTAGTCCCCTGTTCGAATTGGGCTGAGTTTGAAGAATATGAAAAAATCTTGTATTCAATTTTTTCTAATGATTTTATTCAAACGCGCCCTCTTTATGAAAATAAAGATGTGGTAATTCGCAAGTATCCACTCAGAAATGGCCATGAAGAAGCTTTTTATCACTTGACAAGTAAAGAGTATCGGTCAGATATGGAACGTCAGCCGGATCCAAAACGCTGTGAACGCATTCGTTGGATTCGAGCTTTTATCGAAAACTATCAATGCGATTCTTCTCTCTGTGAAGAGTGTGAAGGAATAAAAACATGGGAAGAACCTTACAAAATGTATCGACGCGTATTTATTTTATCGGAATATGAAAAATATGTTGTCGTTCTCGAAAAACGAGATACTTACATTCTCCTTGTAACGGCTTACTATCTTGATTATCCTCACTCTTTGAGGAAACTGCTCGCTCGATATGTTTCATCCATAAAATAAAGCAAAGCGCGCCCGGTGTTATCGGACGCGCTCAGGAACTCCTTCTACATCTGGTAGATGAGCTACTTGCATTATAGCATATCCAGCAGGTCTGTCAAGGATTCGAGCATAAAACGTAATTTTTTTTGTTTTTTTCTCTCTTTTTTCGTTTTTTAGTGTCATTTATCGTCGCTTTTTGTAAACTCCAATTAAGTTCCTTGGCCAAACCTCCATTCTAGTTTATGAAAAAAACGTCTTTTTATACTCCCCATTCTGCTGTTTTTTCTGACAATGCAATCATAGGGCAAAATGCCCCGCCCATGCAGCGCATGAGCGAGGAAAAAAGAAAGGACGCTTCCATGAACAACGATTTTCGTTTTCTGATGTACCAATCCGCCGAAGAAAACGTGAGTGTCAACGCCGTCATCAAAGACGAAACCCTTTGGCTTTCTCAGAAAGGCATGGCCGAGCTGTTCGGCTGTTCGACAGACAACATTTCCCTCCACCTAAAAA
>ENA-ORMS01000974-ORMS01000974.1-human-gut-metagenome-genome-assembly--contig:-NODE-974-length-25600-cov-7.960384_pt1 | contig 25600 bp, 33 predicted proteins | sample MGYA00242104_ERZ508997 | MGnify/ENA primary metagenome ERZ508997 (study PRJEB26280, sample SAMEA2338704) | human gut metagenome | biome: human gut; feature: human-associated habitat; material: faeces... | reverse complement strand
TCCACGGCGGCAGGGTCTCCGGCGTTTCCACGGTCTCGACGATCGGGATCCGCACGGCCTCGCCGCCCTCGAAGATCAGCACGTCGCTGAGGTCGGGGTTGGCTGCGATGATGGTGCTTGCCATGCGCTCCTCGTTGTAGGCGACGAGCGCGATGCTGTCGAACGTGTCGCCGCCCTGTGCCACATAATCAATAAAGCCGACTGTCTGCTGTGACATAAGCGCCGCCCTCCCTTCTGCTGAGTGCCTCGAGAATGAAGTCGATGAACTCCGGCTCGAGGTCGCGGAGCTTTCGGATCAGTGCGTCCTCGTCAGTGTCGCCCTCGACCTTGATCTGCGGAGAGAAGGACAGGCCACTCAGGTCGTAGACCACAGCAGTGCCGGAGCCGCCGCTGAGCAGCTCGTAGTCGCTTTCGCCGTCAGATGCCCCGAGCATCCGGCCCGCCTCTGCCCAGTAGGACAGGTTTTGCGAACGGTATGCAGGGTTGAAACTGATGACCGCCTCGGTCGGGTAGCGTGGATCCTCGCCGGCGATGGACGGCCCTCTTGTGAAGCCGCCGGTCGCATAGCCAGAGACAGACGCGCTGCCGCCTCCACCTCCGAACAGGCCGGCGATCTTGGAGATGACGCCGGAGCCGAAGCTGACGATCTTCGATACCCAGCCGACAATCGTGCCGAGCACGCTGGCGATGGGTTCCAGAATAGACAGCAGCGGGGTGATGACCGGCAGCAGGCTCGAGATGATGCTCACCAGCACAGGCAGCACGGCGCTGACGATCTGCGTGATGATAGGGAGCACGGTGGCAAGCAGGCTGGCAATAGGCGGCAGGATCGCGGAGACGATCTGCATGAGTGGCGGGAGGAGTGTCTGCACGAGGTTGAGAAGCGGCGGGAGCAGAGTGCTCATTAGCTGCGTCAGAACTGGCAGAAGGTCGGCCGCGAGCTGAGAGATCAGGGGCAGAACGTCCTCGAGGGCGTCGGCCGCGCCGGTCAGGAACTCGTCGACAAACGGGGCCGCAGCCTCGACCGCCTTGGAGATGGCCGGAGTGATCTGCTCCATCAGTTTTTGCAGGGTCGGCATGAACTTGTTGAGCCCGTCGAACACAGTGTTCGCCATAGGCTTTAGGGCCACTTCGAGCCCCTGCTTCATAACCTGAAGCCGCTCGGCGAAGTCGTAGGTGTCATCAGCTGCGCCGGCGATTGTCTCGCCGTTTTCTTGCAGCTCAGCCGTCAGGTCTGCGACGGCCAGAGAGCCGTCTCGGATTGCTGCGGCCATCGTGGAGCCTGCCCTTGTGCCGAAGATCTCCGACGCGATGCTGGCGGCCTCTGCGGCCGTCCCGGCGTTTTTGATCTTTTCGTAGTACATGGCGAGCCCGTCGCTGGCGCTGATGCCCTCCTTGGCGAGTGTGGCGACGCTCTTTTTCATAGCGCCGAGCACTTCGTCGGTGTTTACGCCGGCCTTGTCGAGCTGGCCCATCAGGGCACTCGCCGTCTCGAAGGAGTAGCCCATCTCCTGAAGCTGCGGGCCGAACTTCTGCATATCTGCCATCAGATCCGTGAAGCCCATGCCCGTGCTCTGGCTGGCCTTAAAGATGTAGTCCATAGCGCCGCCCATGTCGTCGGCGTCGATGTTCCACTGCTGGAAGGCTTGGCTCGACTCCTCGATCACGCTGCCGAGGTCGTCCCCGAGCATATCGCTCACTTGGATGGCCTGCTTGGAGATCTCCTGAAGTTGCGGGCCGGTGAGGCCGAGGCGGGTGTTGTAGTCTGCGATCGCCTTGCTGGCGTCCTCCATTGTGGTCGGGACGCTCTTATAGACGGCGTCGAAGTCATCCAGAAGCCCATCCAGCGTGTCGCCGGTGGCGCCGGTTCCGATGCGGATAGCATCAGCAGCGTCATCGAAGGACGCGCCGAGATCCTTCATGTACTTTCCAGCCTCGACGACTGCCTTGCCTGTCGCCACAGCGATGCCGCCCACGGCTGCACCAACGGCCAGCGCCTTCACGTTCAGGCCACTGATTTTCTTCTGAGCCTGTTCGATGGCTTTGCCGAGTGATGGGTCGATGCTGCCGGCCAGATTGACGACCGCCTGCATCGTTTTTCCGTTTGCCATGTGCGTCACCTCCTTCTGATGTGTGGTTTCTTAAAGCTGGCCGCACGAGTCGGTCGGCTCGCTTGGAGCCGCTTGGCCTCCTCGACGGCCTCCCCGTATTCGGTCAGGAAGTCGGTCAGCCTTCGCTCTCCGAGGTCTCGCGTTGATGTGTGGAAGGCTCGGGCGTAGTCTCGAATTGCGCGTCGGAGCTGTCGGGGGTGTAGGGTTCCTCCGACTTCCCGGAAATAAAATCCCGGCCGATCCTCATAATCTTCATAACGTCGTAGCCGCGGACGCGCTCGAGGTCGGAGATGTCGATCTCAGGGTTGACCGCGATGATGGCAGCGAAGCCGAGGTAGAGGTGCAGGCCGTAGTCCAGCTCGGCCGCGCCGGCTGCGTTGCCATTCTTGGAGCCGCTGGCGCTCAGCTTTCTGGCGTCAGCTTCAGCAAACGCCTGTGCGGTGATCTCGCTGATGTCATAGGTCAGCTCGTTGTAGCTCTTGCCGTTGATCTGCACAGGGTTGTCGAGCTTGATGGTGTTCTTCATTGGGTGCGTCTCCTTTCGATAAACAGAGGGCGCCGCATAGGCGCGGCGCCCTTCAGGTTACAGTAGGCTGCGGATGTCCTTGGCGTAGTCGACGCCGCCGACGCGCAGGATCGTGTTGAGCTGGTCGATCAGCCAGTATTCAGCGCCGCCGACGTAGAGCTGGTAGCGGCTCACGGCAAACGTGGCCTCGTTCTCGCTGGTGTTGCCGGGATCCACGGAGAGCCCCGGGATGCCCTTAGAGACGCAGCGGAGGAACGCCTTGCAGCCTTCGGTCTTTGTGGAGCCGTCGGCCTGCTTGACGTCCTGAGCCCAGCGGATCTCGATGGTCTTGCTCTCGAGCTTCATCATGTTCCGCAGGCCGAGGTCAATGCCGATCTTGGTGATGGATGCCTCCATAGCCTCGATCTGGCCGAGGATGGGGGCGGTATAGGTTCCCATAGCCTTGAAGTCAGCGGTCACGGGAGTGACAGCCGGCAGCGCGATGGTCACGTCTTTGGCGACGAGAGTGCCGCCGATGTAGACGGTGTCGGCGAGGATGGGGCCCTTCAGGTCGAGCCACAGGTTTGCCATTACTCGTCACCTCCTTCGTAGTAGACAGAGAAGCCCGCGTCGGTGTAGGCGACGTAGACGCTCGCAGACTTGAGGGGCGGGGTCGGGGTGACGGCGATGTCCCAGCGGAAGTCGCCATTCATCACGTCCGTGGTGCTGTTCTCGCTCTCGAGGAACAGGATCACGGGCTCGCCCAGCAGGGCGCCCATGCTCACATAGCCGTCGAGCTTCTCCTGCTCGCGGTTGATGATGCGATCCTTCAGCGCGCGGGTCATAGGGCTGTCGATCTCAGGGCTCCACTCGCGCTGGAAACTATTGGTGATGTGCATGAGCATACGCATGGAGACGTCAAAGATCGCGCGAGGATCCACGTCTGCGCCGTATGTGTAGGCGGCCGTATGGTCGCCCCACAGTACCCACTCGCCTCCCCATGCGACGGCGGTGCTGATGCCGTTCTGCGTCAGCTCCTTGCCGGTCTGCTGGTCGAAGCCGCGGTTGTTGGCGTTGGCCCCGAAATACTGCTTGATGACGGGGATGGCCTTGTTGCCGCAGGTCTCCATCGGGACGCTGTTGTGGCTAAAGTCAGCGCGCATAAGCTCGACCACGGCCAGCGTGCTCAGGTGGAACACGTTGCCGAGGTTGTCCACAGCCTGCGGCCAGTAGACCTTAGAACGCTCGCCGGTGAAGGCGTTGGCCTTCTTCCATGCGATCGCCTTGGTGATCGTGTCGACCGCCTGCGCGGTGCTGTCCACGAGGGGCAGGTCGGCCACGACGAAGGCGTCCCAGTGGCCGTTGATCTTCTTGCAGGTCGTCAGCATGGCGTTGTAGACGGCAGGGCTGTGACTCCAGCCGGGGGCCGCGATCAGATTGCAGACCGCGAACTGCTCGGGATAGAGCAGCGCGATCGCGCTCAGGCCGCTGTACTCGCCGGAGGAGGTGACGCCGCCGATGATGTCGCTGTCTGCGATCTCAGAGTCGTCCACCTCGCTGAAGCTGGCCGTCAGGCTGCCGGCGAGCTGCGCGTCGTCCTTCAGGCTGGTGATGATGACCGTGCCCTTGGTGAAGTTATAGTCCACAGCGTAGTCGGTGCCCTCGACGTAGTTGCCGCTGTCATTCTTTGCGATGGTCAGGGTGTCGAGGATGATCTTGTCGCTGGCGAACTCGGCGCGGCCTCCGGTGAAGGTGAGGGTCTTGGTGGTGGCCGTCTCCTTGCGGTGCTTGCCCGCGGAGGGGTCGAGCACATTGATGACGTAGATCGGGCCGATGTTCCCGAGGGTGTTGTTGAAATGCGCGTACACGGCCTCGCACAGGGTAAAGGTGCCCCAGTCGGACGAGTAGCCGATCTTCTTCTGAGCGTCGACCAGACTGGTGATCTTGATCGGCGCGTTGATGATGCCGGCCTCGCCGAAGCCGCGCACGAGGTTGACGGGTGCCGTGCCAATATAGACCGGCGTGGTGCCCGCCTGCACGGCGCTCTGTGCCACGGTCTCGCCGATGTGGCCGTAGGCGCCGTAGAGGTATTCGTTTGCCATCTGCTTATCCTCCTTTGCATGAAATTAGAGCAGCCGAGTGGCTGCCCTTAAAGCAGGTGTTGGTAGCTTTTCGGGTTGCGGGTCAGGGTCTCCTCGACGGAGAACTCAGCCCATGCAAACCAGTACGGGTAGAAGTCGGGGACGGCGTCTTGCTCCGCGACGGGGCCGAAGGTGATGCCCTTCTCCTTGATGACGCGGAGGTCGCCGAGGTACTCGGCGTTTTCAATCAGCCGGAGAGCTGTGTCCACAAAATTCCATGCGTCACGCCAGCCCTCTCCGTTCTTCACGAAGTAGGAGGCCGCCGCCTCGTTGTATTGCTGGATGTAGGTGCCGCTGCCGTCGCCCTTCGGCTTGAAGATGTCGGGCCCGTGGTAGCCGGGATCCCACGCCGAGAAGCAGAGCCGGATCTTGATGTCTCGGGCACTCTGGAGCAGGTCGTCGTCGCCCTGAACGATCTGCACGCAGACCGACGGGATCGGCGCGGCGATGTTCGGGGGCGTCCTGTCCTTCGATGGTACGAAAAGCGAGAACGCGGCCGGGTTTACCAGCTTGTATGGGTAGGAGGCGTCCGTTGCGTTGTCGTCGGGGAGCTTCAGCTTGACCAGAGGGCAGACCTCGGCGGTCAGCCAGTCCCGGACGGTTTCGATGCTGTTGACGATGGACATGGGGCACCTCCTACATGGTGACGGTCTGGCCGAGGGCCACGGTGGCGATCCCCATGTCCTCGCTCCAGTCGTTGACGATGTACTCGCGGCCGTCGACGTTGAGCCCTTCGCCCGCCGGGCGCCGAGCGGGCAGATCCTCGACCGCCGCGTAAAGCAGCAGAGAGGACTCCGCGACGCTCAGCTCTTGCCCCCCTTGGCGTTCCTTTAGGGCGTTGTCGTCCAGCACGGCGGCGATGGCTCTGCCTTCGACGGTGTGCTTCTCACCGAACTCGTCGAGATTGAGAAACGTGCGCCGACGGTCAGCCTCGACCATCGCCTTGAAGCTGAAGGCCATCAGACGGGATCGGCGGCGCCGATCTGAGGGGGCTCCTCGTCGTCGGCACCGTCATCAGGCTGCTCGGCCTTGGCGGCCTTGATGGCAGCGATGACGTCGGCCTTCTTGCGCATAGCAGAGGCGTCCACGCCATAGCGCGCGGCCACTTCCTTCAGCTCGTCGAGCTTCATGTCCTCGTTGTACTCAGGGGCCTCGTCGGCCGCTGTGTTGGTGCTGGCAGGCTCGTCGGCGTCGTCGCCGGGAGCGGGTGCGGGCTGCTCGGCAGTCTCGCCCAGCTCGCCGATGTACTTGGCGACGCCTTCCTTCACCAGACGGGCCTCCAGCTCGTCGTCGAACTTCTGAGGGCCGTCTGCTTCAGTGATGGGGATCACCTTGCGGCCGTTATAGTAGCCGAAGGTGCCCTTGATGATCTGGATCATGCTCTGCTCCTTTCTGCTGCGCTCAGTCCGTCAGGACGTCCGCAACGATGAACGGGTTCTTGTTGTTGGGGATCATCAGCGGGCGGCTGGAGATGGTCAGCGTGCGGCTGTTGCCTTCGGCGCTGCTCACATACTTCGGCACGCGGCGGCCGGCGTAGGTGTGGAACTCGCCGTCGCTCTGCTCGACCTGAGAGACGGCGCCGTAGGCGGTGCGGCCAGCGCCGGGAGCGGTGAGGACGCACTTGCCGGACGGGATGTAGAGCTTGTCGTTGCCCTCGTCGTCGGTGTAGGTCAGGTCGTAGGAGATGACGCTGATGATGCGGCCGAGGACGTTCAGGCGGGCCACGATGGCAGCGCCGTCAGGCAGCAGCTCAGGCTCCACGTTGCCGATCTCGATGCGGCGGTTGTCGAGGAGCTTCTGCACAGCCGCGTCGTTGATGATGGTGTCAGCCACGTCCGGGGAGCAGACCAGATCAGAAGCGCGGAGGCCGCGCTTGGTCAGCATACGGATCATGGCCTCCAGATCCTTCAGGATCTTGCCGCCGGTGGCGTCCCACTTGGCCGTCGGGGTGTAGGTCGCGGGGTTGCTGGCCTCGGAGTAGAAACGGATCTCCATCTCGTCGGCCTTGTCGACGTCGTCGGCGATGTGCTTCATCACGCAGCCATTGGTCAGCATGGTCTCGGCGGCCATCGCTTCTTCGCGGTTGGTGATGAGCTCGCCCAGCTCGTCAGCGTCGCGCAGGATGAGGGTCTGCTGGCGCTGCTCAGGGGTGAGCTGAGAGTAGAGAGCCTCGCCGAAGCCGCGCTTGCGCAGCTCGTCGAGGGTCAGGACGCGACGGGGAGCCACGAAGGGCGGGGTGTAGCGTTCCATATTGTAGCCGGCGCGCAGGACGGTGACGCCGCCCTTGCGAGGGGCCACGAAGGGCGCCAGCTTCTTGCTGCCGTCACGGAACTCGACGAGCACGTCGTCGGTGGCGAAGATGTCGCTCGCGTCGTTGGTGGGGAAGTAGCGGTCACGCAGGAAGGTCGCAGCAGGGGTGAGCTGCTGCACGGCCATGAGCAGCGTGTGGGTGTCGTAGAAGTTAAAAGGCATTTTGTTGTCCTCCTTCTCTTAGTATTCGATGGCGTCGGAGAGCAGGATGCCGGCCTTGCGCAGCTCCTCCTCGTCGGTCGCCTTCAGGGTGTAGCCGCTTGCGACGGCCAGCTTGTTGCGGGCGAAGTGGCCGGTGCGGTAGGCCAGCACGGTCACGTCCGCGGTGGTGCCGACTTCCACGTCCTCGGCGAGGATGCAGTTGGCGGTCAGGGTTTCGTTGGTGGTCGCGGTGGAGCCGAGGATCACCAGCTTGCCGTCGCCGTCGGTGCCGGCAGACAGGGCCAGCACGGTGCCGCGCTTATAGGTGGCTGCGGCGGTGGCCTCCTTGCGGATGGTCACGGTGAACACGTCAGCGACGGGCTCGTTGGCAACGATCAGGCCGTCATAGCCGACGCTGCCGAGGTTTTCGTCCAGTCTCTTGCTCATTACTTCTTACCTCCGTTCTGAGACTTGGTGGAGTTGTAGAGGCCGACGATGGCGTCCACCTTTGCCTTGTCGTCGTTTTCGCTGCCTTCCTCGCCGCCGTTAGGGGCAGCGCCGACGCCGGCAGCGCCGGACTCGTCGTTGTCAGCCTTGGCGTCCTTCAGGTGCTTGGCACCGAGGGCCGCCTGCTTCTGCATAGCCTTGAGCGCGAGCTGCTCAGCGGTGCAGGGGGTCTCGCCGTACTTGGCGTCCCTGACGAGCTGCGCGTCGCCCACACTTGCGGCGATGCTGTCGATGGCCTCGATGCGGGCGCGTTCCTGCGTTCTGGCAGTTTCGGCCGCCTGCTGCTCGATCTGAGCCACGACGTCGGGGTGCTGTGCTCTCATTTCTTCGAGGGTCATGGTCTTGTTGTCCTCCTTCTTGGGGCCGTCGTTCTTGGCGGCCGCGTGTTTATTTCCAGCCGCAGGGGCGGCGTGGATGCTGTTGTCGATGGGGATCGTCCCCGGGATGTGTCTGAAGCCCTTGACGTCGTGCCGGATGCCGGCGACGAGGAGCACCTTCTTGTCGGCGCTCAGGGTGACGTCGGGGCCTTCGTCTGTGAGCAGGGTGTCGGCAAAGCCGTTGTCAATGGCCTCCTGCCCGACCATCCACGTCTCGCGGGTCATCATGCTGCGGAGCTGGTCGACCTCGATGCCGGTCTTGGCGTGGTAGATCTCCGCGATGGCCCGCTCGCTCGCGTCGAAGTCCTTCTGGAGCTTCTTCAGGTCTGCGAGGGTGTAGTAGTCGTAGAGCAGCCCGGCGACGCCGTGGATCATCACCATGCTGCCGGGATAGACCTGCACCTCGTCACCTGCGCAGGCGATGACACTGGCCGCGCTGGCCGCGATGCCTTCCACGACGACGACCTTGTGGCCGGTCAGGCCCTTGATGGCGTTGTGGATGGCGATGCCGGTGTAGAGGTCGCCGCCGCAGCTATTGATCTTGATGGTGATGTTGCTCTTGCCCTTGACGGCCGCGAGATCCTCCATGAAGCTCTCGGGCGCGATGTAGAGGCCGGGCTCGGGCTCGCCCGTCCACCAGTCAACAGGCTGACGGCTCACGACGTCGCCGTAGAGGGTGATCTCGCCCTCGTCGTCGCCGATGCTGGCGACGTTCCAGAACTTGATCGGCGTGCCCGCAGTCTGAGGCCCGGCGCAGAGCCGGGGAGTGTTATGCGTTCTCATGCTTGTCTCCTTCCTTGATGCTTTTGATGGCCTCGGCGACGATCGCCTCCCGCAGAGCTGCGGAGATCGTGCCGCTGGCCGCTGTGCTCTGGTCGACCTGCCCCTGCGCTGCGCGCAGCTTCTCGTTTTCCCGAGTGAGCTGGTCGACGTTGGCGTCCCACTGACCGCCGTTGAGTCGGATGGTCGCCTGCTCTCTGGTCGTGATGCCTTCGCCGATGGCGAGGATCTCGGCCGTGATCTCCTTCGTCGGGTCGAGCTGTCCCTGAGAGGGGCCGATCCACTCGGCGCCGAGGTATGCGGCGCGGATCGCCGGATCTGCGAAGAAGCCCGGGGCGCTGATGCGGCCGCGGGCGACGGCTTCAGAGAGCCAGATCTCATATACCGGCGTGCAGAAGTCATCGACAAACCACTTGCGCCTCATGCGGAACGCCTTCCACGCCTCCATCAGGGCGGCGCGGCTGGCGCTGTACGAGCTGTTGAAGCTCTTGAGCAGAAGGTCGGCCGGGATCTCGAGCGCCGCGCCCACCTGTTCACAGATGGCGCGCAGGAATGTGTTGAAGCCACTGGCCGGCCGCTTGGGGTCTGCAAAGGTCACGTCCTCGCCGGGCTCCATGATGTTGATCTGGCCGGGGCCCATCTCGTACTCGTTAGGATCTCGGCTCACCTCCGGCAGGCTGCTCCCGACCTCGTTGAACGGGTTGTCGCCGGCGCCCGCCTCGGTCTTGATGAAGGCCGTGAAAAACGACTCGACGACCGCCGCAGTCAGCTCGCTCTCGGTGTAGCGGCGAAGCTGGAGCAGGGGCTCGATGACCTGCGCGAGATAGCTGACGCCGCGGTATTGATCCGGGCGCTCGCTCTCCATGACGTGCAGGATGTTCGGCAGGCCAGTCCGCTCGCCGTATGCCTGAACACGGGCCCACGTCGTCGTCGTGCTGCCGAGCTCGAAGGGGTAGGTGCTGCGGATGTGGTACGCTTCGATCTGGCCGTCGCCGTTCACCTCGACGCCGTCGTAGATGGTGTTGCCGTTGGCCGCCTTGCCGGTGGTCAGCAGCATCGGGGTGATGATGCCGGAGGTCGTTGGCGTGGCGACTCGGTCGGCCTCGATCAGGTGCAGGCGTAGCGAGTAGGGCGTGAGTGGCGTCGGCTCGTACTGCTTCACGACGGCGAACACGTCGCCGCTGACCAGCCACGAGGAGAGTGCGAGCTGCTGCATGGCTGCGAAGTTGTTGACGCCGGTGGCGTCGCACGCCCTTTTGTTCTCAGACCAGAGAGCGAACTCACGCTCGGCCTGAGCCTGCCATGCGTCGGCGGCCTCCTGCGTCATGCCGAGCGCCTCGCGGTCGATCCGACTCTTGAGCTGGAGGCCGATGCCGACGACGTTGGTGCGGTTGGTGCGGATGGCAGAGGTGGCGATCGGGGCCGCCATGTAAAGCATCCGGGCACGCTGCCGCAGGGTGTAGTTGTTGGCGTCGATGTCCTCCTTCGGGCTGCCGCTCATAGCTCTGAAGCCCTTGGTCGCCTTCTTGTGCCAGCTCGCGCCGGCGTCGCCGTAGCCCTTATTCACAGGGCGCGGCTGCTGCCGCCTGTTCTGTGGGCGGCTTCTGCTTTTTCTTTTGCTGATGGTGCTCACCTCCTTCATGGTGAAGATGGCCGAGTCGGGAGAAAAGGAGCGAAAACTCCCGGCGTCGGCCTATGAAAAAAGCCCCTTTCGGGGCTTCTTTCACCAGTCTCGGGGCACTACTCCCACAGCTTTTCGCGGCTTCTCGCCGTTCAGTGCGGCCTCGAGGGCTTCGATGTCTGCCTCGAGCTGTTTGATGGCGGCCCGGATGGATCCGAGGTCGGTGTTGTAGCGGGCCAGATTGCGCGAGCCGATGCCGTAGCTCTGGACGCCTCCGTCCAGCATCTCGGCCTCTCGCTTCAGGTAGAGCTCCAGCCGGTTCCTCTTGATGGAGAGCTGGTACTCGATTTGTTCGCGGGTCTTTCTCATTGTGGTGTGTCCTCCTTACCAGTCGTCGAAGGCGTCGGCCCGGTTGTGCCGTTGCCGCTGCCGTCGCTGCTGCGGGGCCTTCGGTTTTTCCTCCAGCCCTTGCAGGCGGCGCTCGATGGCGTCCATGTCGGGGTTGATGATCTTGAGGCCGGCGTTGGCGTAGTCGCGGCAGTCGAGGGCCTCGTTGCGGTTGTGCCCGGGCAGTTTCTCCCACGCCCAGCGGTCGCCGCGGCGCGTGTGCGTGAGCACCAGCTTCTCGGAGAGGAGCCCGTTGAAGAAATTGAGGTCATAACCGGCGTCGGGGTGCCGGTTGAAATGGCAGTATTTTGGCCCGGGCTCCTGCACCTTCAGATTAGCCATGATCGTCGCCTTGCCGGCGTCGACGCCGATGGTGTAGAGCCAGCAGGTGATCCGCTTGTTGTCGCGGATCGGCACCTTGCTCGGGGGCGAGACGAAGGGGATGCCGTCGCCGCCCTTGCCCTTGATGGCAAAGACGCGCTTGCCGACGCGGGCCCGGCACGCCTCATAGACCTCTTGGGTGAAGTGGCCGCCGGAGTCGACGCAGGTGATGGAGATCTTCAGGCCGCGGCCGTTTTTGAACTTGTAGACGTGGTCGACCACGTCGTCGAGTCGCTGCCAGACCTCCGAGGTGTCTGGCCGGCCCATGATGTAGCCCTTGACGACGCCCCACGTCTCGCCGTACTTCCCGTGACCGACTACCTCGTATTCGAGGCGGTTGTCCTGAGTGTCGACGCCGCAGGTCAGCACGAGCACGCCGTCAGGCAGCTCCACAGGGGTGCCGTCCGGGCGGGTGCCGTAGTCCTCACGGCGGGTGAGCATGGTGTCCTCGTCCTCGAGGTCGCCGCGATCTTCCCACAGTTGGCCGAGCAGGGTGTTGTAGACGACCTTGAGGCGCTGCGGGTCATCCTTGGCGTCGAGGAACTTGAGGACGATCTTCTCCCACGGAGTCCACGGGCTCGAGAAGGCATTGAGCCAAAAAGAACGGACGCCCTTCTTGTAGGCGTCCGGGTTGTCGGCGATCCACTTGGCCGGCTGCTTTCGCATGACGTCCTCGGGGATTAGGCAGCCGCAGGCCGGGCAGCTCCACGAGACGCCGCTCTTGAGGCTCCACGACTTTTTCCCGCGGATCCTCTTGGCCTCCGGGTCGAAGTGGATATTGTCGAACACGATCTCGCTGTACTCCCCGCACTCGGGGCAGCGGTGGCACCAGCGTTCCTGCGTGCCTTGGTAAAAACTCGTTTCGATGTTGCTGTTGCCCTTGATGGTCGGGGTGGAGACCTCGACCGCCTTGGCGTTGTAGAATGTGGCCTGACGTGCTTCGGCCAGCGCCCACGGGTCGCCCTCGGTGCCGGCGCTGGTCGCCCAGCGGTCGCGCTCGTCGCCGATGATATAGCGGGCAGGCGTGGAGGCCAGAGCCGAGGCACTGTTGGAGCCGGTCAGGGTGAGCATCCCGCCCGGGAACGACTTCTGGAGGATCGTGTTGCCGCTGTCCTTGGCCTTGACGTCGTGCACCTTCGCCTTCAGGGGCTTGCTGTCGCGGATCATAGGGGCCACGCGGAGGCGGCTGAACTTCCGGGCGTCGTCGATGGTCGGGTGGACGTAGAGGATGCTGCCGGGGTCTTGGTCGATGATGTAGCCGATGATGTTGAGCTCGAGCTCAGACTTGCCGACCTGAGAAGCGGCCACCATGACTATTTTGTGCACCTTCGGATCCGTAAAGGCCCGCATGGGCTCCTCGAGGTACGGGGTGCGCTTGGTACGCCACGGGCCGGCCTCGGCTGAGCTTTCCGGGGAGAGGCGGCGGTGCTTGTCGGCCCACTCGTCCACGGTCAGGCTCTCAGGTGGGGCGAAGCGTTTGACCGCTCCGGCGATGGCGGTATTGAGCTTCGCGGCGGCTTTTTTAGTCGTCCGCGTCATCGGCGAGCTGCTCGCTCCAGCCTTCCCGATCCCTTACTCGCCGGGCGTACACCTCGGGATCGTATTTATAACCGGCCAGCTCCGTCAGGATCTTGTAGACCTCTGTGCGGATGATCTCAGACGCCTCGGCGGGTGTTGCTGCGCCGGTGACGTCGACGGCCAGACGGCCCGGCAGGGCCACGAGCATCGACCTGATATTGTAGACGAGGTCGGTCATCACAGCCTCGACGTCCTCGCTGCGGTGCATGGTGCCCTCGAGCTCACTGAGCTGGAGGGCGGCGATGTCTGCCTTGCTGCGCTTGAGGTCAGCCTCAGCCTCCAGACGTCGGCCCTCGATCTCGCTGTCCTTCTTCGACGGCTCCCGGCCGTTGGCCTTGGCCGTCAGGTATCGGATGTACCTCTGGATCGTCGGCAGCAGGTCATAGCGGTTGGCGTTGCCTTCCTTGACCGCGGCGATGACGCCATCCTTGGTGAGCTGCTGCACTCGGCGGGGCGTCATGTCGAACAGGGCCGCGATGGTCTTGCTGTCGACGAGCTTGTTGTTGGTTGGGTTCGGCATGGCGTTCCCTCCTTTCTGCCGCTCGGGCGAAACGAAACGGCCCGAAAAAAATTTTTCCCGGCTGCGCGTTTTTTGGGCTCGCCAGCACCGCAGGCCAGAGGGGCCCGTCACAGTACCTTGCGGCGCTGTGCGTGGCCGTGGAGGCGTCTGCGCGGCGCTGTGGCGAGCTCTGTGCGCGTCTGGCGGTGTTGGCCGGGCTCGGTGTCGGGCGCCGTGGCGTTGCGCCCTGTGGGCCGCTGTGGGCTATTTCCCGAGGGCTCGGTCGAGGTTGTGCTGGAGGCGCTTGGCCGTCTCCTCTTGGAGTCGGGTCATTATCTTCTCATTGGTGCGCTCGCTGGTTATCATGGAGGGCACCGAGATGGTGGTGAACTTCTTGATGTCGGTGCGCGTCCTGCTCATTCGCTGGAATGGAATGGCGCTGACGCCGCCGGCCTTGGTGTTGCCCGTCCCCATGAGGATATTGTGCGATCGCTCGGAGTACGGGCCGCCCGGGGTGCGGGTGTTCAGGTAACGGCCGATGACCTTCTTCTGCCCCTTGACCACCTGCATCCGCAGCGTGTAGCTCTTGCCCGGCGGTGCGGTCTTGGGTGTCATGCCGAAGTGCACGGGAGTGAGCAGCCGGCCGGAATATGTGATGGTCAGCTCCTCGATGGTCTCACCTGAGACGCTGACGCTGCCCGCCATCTTCTTCGGCTTGCTGCTGTTCTTGCCGGACGGGGTGATCTCGCCCTTCTTGATGTTGTAGACCGATGTGACTTCCTGAGCGATCCAGCTCGGCGCTCTGGCCTTGACGTCGCGGACGGTGGCCTTCACGGCCTTGCGGCCCAGCTCGTCGATCTGCGCGACGGTGTCCATGAGCTTTTGGAAGTTTTCGACCTGCATGGTGATGGTTGCCTTTGCCGTTGTTGTCACCTCCTGAATATGCAAAAAGAGACCGGCGGGCGTTGGTTCGCCCGTCGGCCTCTTGCCGTCGGTTGTTATTTGGTTTTCCTCTGGTCAGCCACTCGGAATTGTCACGGCGTTGCCCGTGTGTCCGGCGGTCTTTTGCAGGATATAGAATAACACGGGTCGCTGCTGCTTTTCAATTCCTTTTACTTCCCTTTTGTTCCTTTTACTGCGTTTTACTGCCGCAGCTCAGGCAGGGGCTCCAGCTCGTCCAGCACGGCGGCGAGGTTGAGCAGGGCGCGGCCGTGGATCTTGTATGTCCTGTTCTGGTAGGCGTCCACTCTGTCGACGTAGTCCCGCCGATCACCGAACAGGACGCCGCAGGTGCTCTCCCAGTCAGCCCGGTCGAAGTAGCGCAGCCGGATGACGGCGCGCTCGTCGGGGTCGGAGAGCTGGAGGATCAGGCCCTCGATGGCGTTGCGCTCCTGCTTCTCCTCAGCCTTGAGCCGGTCGATCTGTTCCTCGAGCTCCATTTTCCGCTCCACCATCATGCCGGTGCGGTCGGATGGTGTGCCGGATCCGCGTGGCATACCTGTCAGATCAGGGCCGGGCGGTGAGGCCATCGTCATCTCCATGCGGTCGAGGCGTTCGAGCTGGTTGTCGATGTCCCTCAGCATGGCGGTGTAGGCCGCGAGCCTGTCCTTGATCCGTTGTGTGATCGGCTTCTCGCTCATTATGTCAGGGCGTCACTCCTGCTCACCTCCTTCCTCGTCAGGCTCGAAGATCGCGGCGATCTCCTCGCGCGGTAGCTCTCGGCCTTGACGGACGCAGCGCACGGTTGTCTTTCCTGTTATTCTGATGTACCTCTTGACGATCACGTCCGTGAAGGCGGGCGTCAGCTCCATGATGTAGGAGGGCTGCCCGTATGCCTCGCAGGCGGCCAGCGTCGTGCCGGAGCCGCCGAAGGGATCATAGACGCCCGTGGCGAAGTCCGTGTTGTCGACCAGCTTCTCCAGCAGCTCGACGGGCTTCTGCGTGGGGTGCAGCTCGTTCCCGGAGCGGGAGATGCTCAGGACGTTGCCGTAGCCCTTGTGGCCGTCGAAGTGGGTGGCAGCCTTGGCGCCGAACAGAATGAGCTCATGCTGCGAGCGCCAGCCGACGCCCATGCCCGGCGTGCCCTTGTCCCATACGATCTCAGACTTGACGCCGAAGCCGGCCGCCTCGACGAGGTCAAACAGATATACCCACATACGCCAGTCGGTGAAGATGTAGGCGTAGAGGCAGGGGATGTCGGTGAGCGCGCCGCGGATCAGGTTTTGGTAGCCGCGCGTGCTGAGGATGTCGTTGGCGATCTTCGGGGCCTTGCCGTTCTTTCTCTCGGTGCCGATGCTGCCGGTCGACTTCTGTGACTCCTTGCTGCCGCCCGAGCAGTAGGGCGGGTCGGTCAGCAGGATCTCAGGCTTGTTGCCGTCGAGCAGCAGGGCGCGATCCTCCGGCCGGGTGCAGTCTCCGCAGAGGACGCGGTGCCGGCCGAGGATCCAGAGGTCGCCGTACTGTGTGACCGGCGCGGCCGGGGTCGGGATCTCGGCGTCGGGGTCGCTGCTCGGTTCCTTGGTGTGCAGCGCCTCAGAGAGGGCCGTCACGATGTTGCCGTAGTCGTCCTCAGTGTAGCCGCTGAGCATGAACGGGATCTCGCCGGTGTCGATGTCGGCGAAAACCTCGGCGAGCATCTTGTTGTCAGTGGTGGCGAGCTCCGCGATGCGGTTGTCAGCCGTCAGATCGGCCAGCTCCTCGGCCTCGCTGGCGTAGTCCTGATAGTCGACCGGGGCGTCGGTCAGGTCGTCGAGCTGCGCGGCCATGAGACGGCCGTGGCCCTTTGTGACGAGCCCGCTGCGCTTGCTGACAGTGATCGGGGCGCGCCAGCCCGTCGCTCTGATGATAGAGGCGAGGAGCTTGATCTGCTCCGGCGGGTGCTGGTTGGGGTTCTTTGGATTGGGCCGCAGATCCTTCAGCGGGACGATGGCGTCGTGTGCACAGAACACGGGGACGCTGCCGGCGTATGCCTTCGGCGTGGCCGCCGTGCTGTACTCCTCGATCTCGGGGCCGGTCTGCGGCTGCGGTTTATTCATGGCCGTCACCTCCTGTGGAGAATTGTTTCTCGATCCACTTGTGGAGGCTGGAGCCCTGCCAGTTGTTTCGGCCGTCAAGACGGTTTTTCAGCCGTTCCAGTTTCGCCTCCTCGACCTCCTCGGTGGATCGGTGGAAGATGATGCGGAGCTGGTCGAGCATGATCTGGACGTCGGCCATCTCCTCGATCACGTTGCCGATCGCTGCGGTCACTTCGCAGCCAGCCTGTGCCCGTTTGATTTTGCAGAGGGCTTTGGTCAGCTCGGCCATCTCCTCGACGGCCATGTCCATTTGTGCTGGCGCGCCGTAGGTCGTGATCGCACGATCCAGCAGGGCCCGGCGTTCCTCCGTGGTCATCACGGGCGGCCTCCCTTCGTCAGCTCTCTGACCAGTATGGCCACGAGCACGATCACGATGATGGCGAGGGTGATGGCGGTCGGGATCCAGATCGGGGCCAGTACCCACAGCCAGCTCCAGTTGATGACGCCGGTGAGCTTCAGGACGATGAAGGCGACGGCGAGAAGGCCGCAGAAGCCGATCCCGCCGGCCGTCGTGTTGTTTCGGTTCTCATTCATGTTTCTTCCTCCTTATTTTCCGGGCGCATGGGGCACCATGTCGGCGACGTTTTGAGCGCCGGCTTGGTCTCTCCCGGTGGGGTATAGCCGATGAAGGCAGCCATCCGAGGGCTGCGCGGGCATACCTTGTTGAACGTCTTGACGGCGTCGGGGTGCTTGCACATACAATCCCCGCGCGGGCCCTTCAGGCGGCTGTTATTCCCGGTCGTTTTTGCGTAGCTCGTTACCTGCATAAAGTTACACGAGCGACAAATCGGTTTTTCTTCCATCGCTGCTCCTTTCAGAAAAGCCGAGCTGGCCGGAGCCCGCCCGGCGCTCCATTTACTGCATGACGACGACCTTGCCGGCGTCGATCAGATCGCTCATGTTCTTCAGGAAGTAGTCGGCGATGTTCTTCTTGGCCTCGAGCTTCCAGATGCCGCCGTCAGCCTCGAAGAAGCCAATCCCCTCGTCGGGATCCACGCGCAGCAGGAACTCGCTCTCGGGCTGCTCCACCTCGAGGAAGGTGCGGAACGGCCGCAGCATGACGCGGGGCTTGATCTCGACGACCGCGTTGAGGGCGACGCCCTGACGTGCCTCGACAGTCTGCGTGACGCCATTGTCGTTGGTGCTGACGCTGTTCTCGTTGGTCATGCGACTCAGCAGGTCGAGTAGGTAGGCCGTTCCCTCGTTGGGGATGCAGAGGCTCCGCAGCTCGATCAGAGCTACCTCGCGTCCTCTGAAGCCGGTGCGCAGGCCCGGGGCGTCAGCCTTGGCGCGGTAGAGCGTGTTGCGGGAGAAGTCGCTCAGGTAGGTGGTCATCACCTCGACGGTGTCGTTGCTCTTGACCTGCACCATGATGGTCGTGCCGACCTTTTCGAGCTCGGTGCGGATCAGCTTGCAGATGCTATCGAGTCCGCTGACGCTGATGCAGTCAGGGCGGTCGACGTGCGGCGGGATGCGGGTGAGTGATGCGTCGGCGTAGGTCTGGCCGTCAATCTCGAAGATCTTGGTCTCCTTCAGGCTGACGATTTTGTCGATCATTTTTGCGAGCATTGTGTTGTCCTCCTTGTTCTGGTTGTGGGTGTTTATCCGTGCTGGACGAGCTTCAGGAGCTTCGGAGCCTCCTGCTGCGTGCCGTCCATGTTCATTTGGCCGGGCACCTGCGGCACCATCTCGGCGACGACGAGCTCGCCGTTGCCGTCAGAGGTGACATAGAGGGCCGTGGCGACGGGGTTGGTGGCTGCGAGCGTAGACTTGGCCGTCACTTGGACGCCGATGGTGCGGTGCTCGTCGTCCGGGGTCAGCTCGATGGTGAGGGTGATCTTGCGCTTGGCCGTGGCCTTCGTGTTGGGGTCGAGGATGTTCTGGATCACCTTGTCCATCTCATAGTCGACGCGCTCCTCGAAGGCGCCGCGGGCCATCGACATGATGCTGTCGCGCTGGTTCTGTTCGTTCATGGGGTTTCTCCTTTCTTTTCAGGTGGCCGATCCGAGCGTCATCTGCTCGGCTTCGGTCGGGTTGTCCGCGTAGGCTGCGGCCGTCTGGCCCGTGGGGCCTGAAGGCTCCGCTCTGGCCCACACGGCCTCGGTGGCGTCCGAGCGGGTGGCCTTACGGCGGCCGACCGTCGTGAGGATCCCGATCTCCTTCAGCTCTGTGAGCCGCGGGGCGACGTAGTTGCGGTTGAAGTACGGGATCCGGCCGGCTGCGACGAGCTCCTCGGTGATCTCGCTGGCCGTGAGCTCACGGTTGCCGAGGGTCTCGAGGATCAGGCGGCAGCGGGCGGCCCGCTTGGGGAGTACGGCGTCATAGCTGCGGCGCCGGGTCTCTTTGGTTGTCTGGTTCATGTGTTTCCTCCTTTCCGGCCAGCTCGACGCTGTCGGCTGGCGCGTCCTTGACTTCAGGCGTCGGCGCTTCGTTGCCCCACACGTCCCATCCCGGGGCAGCTTCTCGGGCGAAAAGCTCGATGCGGGGCAGATCCCCCATCAGCTCGACGATCTTGTCGCGCACTTCGGCAGGCTTTTGACTATGCCTGCGCAGCGGCGAGAACACGAGCTGACCGACGCCGGCGCTGATGCGCTTCGGCTTGCCTTTGATGGCGATCAGGCAGGGCTCGGTATTGCCTCGAGTCCAGCGGCCGAGGCCGAAAAAGTAGCCGTTTCCGCTGCGGTTCTGCTTGATCCACTGGAAGGCGATCGACTTGTATTTGAAGCCCCACGCCTCGATCAGGTCGAGGGCCTCCTGCATCTTCGGGTATGTGGCCCACATAAAGAGCACACAGTCGTCAGCAGCTATACCCCCCCCGCAGGGTTGACGGGGAGCTGCTTCAGCTCGTTGATGCTCATGGTCGCGTACTGCGCGGCAGCCGCGCCCGAGCATCCGCTGTCGCTGTAACTCCACGGCGGGTCGGCGTAGATGATGCTGTATTTCTTATCCGGGAATGGGATCACGTTGTTGCCTCCTTTCCGAGCACTTCCGACTCGATGCCGTGCAGGAACTTGATGAAGCCGGCCGTCGCCGGTACTTCGTAGCGGGAGAGCTCTGCGTGCGTCATGTACTTGCGGCCGTAGATCTCGGCCATGTCGCGCCAGACGGGCCACGGCACGCGGTAGAAGTCCGTCAGGCTCACGGAGACGAGCACGAAGGCGATGGCGCCGAGCTTGTGATGCGCCTCGAGGTCGTCCTGCTGCTCTTGAGTGAGCCGGCGCTGCTCGATGCGCTCGTCGTCGGTGTGTTTGGCCTCGAAGTAGATGCTCCGGCCGCCCTTCAGGGTGCCGCCATAGTCCGGCTGGGCCTGCTTGGTATAGCAGGCGAGGAACTGGCCCTTGCGGTTCTTGGCGCCGAGGGGCTTCATGGGCTCCGGCGTCTTTTCAATCTTGGCGAGGCCGCGGCTGAGGTAGTAGTCGCACGAGGCCGAGATGATATTCTCGAAGTAGCCGCCGGCGACTCTGGCCTGCTTGCCGCGGATCTGCGCCATCATGTGTTTTTCGGCTGCGTAGGGCGTCGGGTCGTTGTAGCCCTCCGCGTTCTTTCTCGGGTCGTACTTCGTCACGGCGTTCAGCCTCCGATCTCGATGTGGATGCCCGGATCGGAGATCAGGCGGTCGGCGAGCTCGAGGATGACGCTGCCATCCAGCTCGATGCTGATGGGGCCGTGGTCGAGGTGCTGGTTGCAGACGGCCATCGCCCTGAAGGCGGGCAGGTGCAACGTGACGCTGCCGATGTCCGGCTTGTCCTCCTCGCTGTTTTCCGGCTCCTCGTCAGGCTTCAGCTCGCTGATGGCCTCGAAGCCGTTGCGGACGGGGATGCCGTGCGCCTTGGCGAGCTCGATCTCCGCGGCCATGCCGGCCGAAGGGTGGTCAATACCGAAGGCCCACAGCTCGGAGCAGCCGAGCACCAGCTCGCTGCCGATCTTCAGGGCCAGCTCACGCTCCTCGGGGACGTTGTCGTCCATGAACTGCGTGAGATAGATGTGCGGGGTGACGGGGATGACGCCTTTCTCCACAGCCGCGCGGCTGTACTCCTTGGCGCGCTGGATGTTGTTCTCGTAGTCCCCGCGGCACGGGGAGCAGATGTAAACCTTTTTCATGTTGTTCCTCCTATCGTGAGCGCCAGCTCTGGCCGGTGAGGGTGATGCCCCTGCACATTTCCATGAGCCGGTCGATGGTGGCCCGGGCCGTCATGCTGTCGTGGCTTTCCCGCGGCGTCATGCGGTCGATCAGGGCCTCGGTGTCGTAGTTGGTGGTCACTATGGTCGGCAGGTATGCCTCATAGCGGCCGTTGATGATGTTGTAGACCGTGGAGATCGCCCACTCGGTCGGCGGCTCCTTGCCGATGTCGTCGATCACGAGGAGCGGGACGGTCTTGTAGATCTTCAGGACGTCGCTCTCGCTGCCGCCGGTCGTGGAGTAGGTGCGCTTGATGCGCTCCAGCAGGTCGATCATCGTCATGCAGATGACCGGCTTGCCTTGCGCGATCAGGTGGTTGGCGATGGCAGCGGCGAGGTGGGTCTTGCCGGTGCCCGGCGGGCCCGCGATAAACAGGCCGTTGCGGCCGGGTTCCTGACGACCGGGCTGCGGCAGCATGGTGTCGAAGCCTTCGGCATAGCGCCGGGCGGCTGCCGCTGCTCGCTTGTTGTCGTCTGTGAGCTGGAATGTGGAGAAGGTGCGCCGCAGGAAACGGTCGCCCATGCCTGACTCGCCGACGATGCGCTTGATGCGATCCCGCATTTTCTTCTCCTCCTCAGCCTTGGCGGCTGCGGCCTCAGCAGCTTCGCGCTCTGCCTTCGCCTTCTCATAGGCAGCCACGGCCTCGGGGCAGGTGCATCGCTCGGCTCCGTAGGGAGGCCAGAGGATGCGGTTGCCGAGCTGGATGCCCTTGTGGTAGCGCAGGGCGCCGCAGAACTCGCAGGGGACGGGCTCAGGGACTCCGGGACGGCCGGCGAGGCGCTCGTCGTTGCTCCAGATCCAGTTACCGGCGTCACTCGTCGTCGGCCGGCTTGAAGCCCTTGCCCCAGTCTCGGCCGGAGCTGTCGGGCTGTTCAGGATCTCGCTGATTTTCTGCACCTTCGTTCACCTCCTCGTTGTCCCAGTAGCCGCCGTTGAGCCATGTGCTCGGGTTCGGTATGTAGCGCCCGTTCTCCCGGCGCCACTGGTCGCTCCGCTTCTGAGCGTCGACCGCCTGCATGATCCTCTCGTGGAGCTCAGCGGTGGGCTTGATCTTGTTCCACGCCTTCAGAGCGTACTGCTTGCCGGTCTTTTTCGGGTAGGCTTTCCAGAACTCGAGAAATCTGGCCTCGACGAGCGACTTCGTGCCGCCGTCACTCCCCTCGTCAGAGGGGGAAGGGGGTGTATTACCTTCTCTTGTCTTATCTTCTCTACTCTGGTCTACTCTGCCTCCGGCTTTCTTGCGGCTGTTTGCCGGTCGCCCGGCGGTCGGCGTTGGGTCGTCCGGCGAGGCGTCGGCAGACGCCGCAGCAGCGGCCCGGCGACTGCGGGAGCGCTCTTTCTCGGCTTGCCGCTGGTCGATCAGCTTGCCGGCGTACTCGTACCAGTCGTGGATCTCGAGCGTCCCGTCCTCTTTTTCGTCGATCCAGCCCGCCCGGATCAGCGTTTTCGCCAGCTTTTCGGGGTCTCCGTCCCACTGAGCGGCCCGCGAGATCATGCGCGGCGTGATGTCGACGAGGCTGCCGGTCGGGGCGTTGTCGAGGGCCCACAGCCAGAACGAGACGAGCAGCCCCATCATGTGCGGCGGCTCGACTTCGAGCTGGTCAGCAGCGTCGAACAGTTTGCGGTGATCCTTGAGTGTCTGATGCACTTGCAGCCATGCCACGGTCGTCACCTCCTTTCTGTGGTCGTTTGTTTGTGGTCTGCTTTTGGTCGTCTGCCGGTCGTCCGGCGGTCATGTTAAAATGGAAGGTCGCCATTGTCCTCGATCTCCGTGAAGTCGCCGGAGCCCTCAGAGTAGCCCGGATCGGCGAAGTCGCTGCCAGAGCTCTGGCCGCCGTCCTTCTTGCTGTCGCAGAAGTGGACGGAGTCGACCGTGATCTCGACGGCTTTGCGGCGGTTTCCGTCCTTGTCCTCGTAGTTGCGGCTCGTGAGCTCGCCCTCGACGAGGACGAGGCGGCCCTTGCTCAGGTACTTGCAGACGAACTCGGCCTGTGCGCGCCATGCGACGCACTCGATGAAGTTGGTGATCTTCTTGCCGTCCTTGGTCTTGCGGCCGGTGTCGCTGGCGAGGGTGAAGCTGGTGATCGCCGTGCCCTGCTGCGTGTACCTGAGCTCAGGGTCGGCGGTTAGACGGCCTTGGAGGCCGGTGTGGTTATACATTAGGCGTTTCCTCCTTGCTGGTTATGCTGTGCGGCCGCGTTGTCGAGGGACGTGCAGATCTCGTCGTACTCTTGGCGGGTCAGGGTGGCCGGATCCTGCTTTTTGTACTTTTCCACGATCCGGGCGTTGGTGCGCTCCTTGGTCATTCCTGCGGCCTCTGCCTTCTTGTAGAGGCGTGCGAGCTGCGCGTCGCTCAGGCGGCCGGAGCCCTGTCCCTGACGGCCCTGCGTGGCCTGCTGGCGGCCTCCAGCGCCGGATCCTTTGCCCTGCGCGCCGAAGTCACTGTTGTCGGGGTCGTCCTCGCCTTGGTCGACGGTGAACTTCTCGAAAAGGTAGTATTTCAGGGCGTAGGTGTGGGCCGCGCCCTTGGCCTTGGCGGGGTCATCGTTCCAGCCGACGGCGTGGACGGTTGCCTCGATGGTCTCGTCGTCGTTGTCGAGGTTCAGCCAGCGGATCGTCAGGTCGGCCTCGTAGAGGAACATGAGCTTGTCGCCGTTGCGGGTCTTGGTCTGCATGGTGATCCAGTAGACCGGGTCGCCGTTCTCGGCGTGGCGCGTGGCCTGCTCGCTGATGACGTCGAAGTCGACGCCGAGCTCGTTCATTATGGGGGTGATCTTCTCCCACACGTCGTAGATCTTGGCGTACTTGTAGCTGACGCCGTCGCTGTGCTGCTTCTTGACGATCTCCGGGCAGGCTTTCCGCATTTCGACGAGCTTCTGCCGGAGCGTCAGGCAGGCGGCTTCAGGAGGGGCCGCAGCAGCGGCCGCCTCGGTTTTCTTGGTTTCTGCCATATCGGTGCCTCCTTACACGTCGACCGTGAAGATGCCCGGGGTCTCGTAGACGGTGACGCCCTCCACGATCTCGCCGGTCTCGGTCAGGGTTGCGATGTCGCCGGTGTAGCTGAGCAGCTTCTTCAGATCGGCCCAGCGGGTCGACTCCTCGACCTTTACGAGCTCGCCGTAGCCGTTGGCCTTGAGCCACGGCACCAGCTTGGCCTCGTCGAGCTTGGTCTTGGTGGTGCCCTTCTTGAAGGTCAGGGTGCCGGAGAGGAGGCGGTACTTCTCCGTCGTCTTGGTCTCCTTGTGGGGGACGGTGGCGAAGAAGTCGGCCAGACAGCTCGTGAGGTACGAGGTGCCGTTCTCCATGCGCTTGCGGGCGGCGGCGACTTTCTCGTTGATGGCTGCGATCTGCTCGTCGGCCAGAGCCTTCAGGCGGTCGTACTCGCTGCGCTCGTCGGCGATTTTGCGGATGGCCCAGTCGGCACAGCGGTCGTCAGTAATGCGGAACGGGGCGCGCTCGCCCTCTGCGACGGTGCCGAGGTCGACCTGCTCCAGCTCGTCCAGCGTGGCAGCGGGCAACAGCTCGGGCTCCTGCGTGGTGGTGGCTTCGACGTCTGCCTGCTCGGCAGCGAGGGCCGCGGTGGTCTTATCGCTCATGTTGTTTCTCCTTTCTGATGGTGCTCGGCGGCTCTGGTGGCCGCGAGCTTGCTGTATTGTTCGTCTATCTCGATCCCGATGTACTGCCGGCCGGTTTTCGCGGCCGCAGCCAGCGTGGAGCCGCTGCCGGCGAAGGGATCGAGGATCAGGGCGCCGGGGATGGTGGTAGCTTCGATGAGCTGCTCCAGCAGCGCCACGGGCTTCTCGTTGGGGTGGGTGAGGCTCTGGTTTCCGACCTTGGCGCAGGCGATCAAGTCGTCCGGCCGTTTTCCCGGGAGCTCGTAGCGTCCCTTGGTTGCGAAGATGATGGCCTCATATCGCGGGGCAAAAGATCCTTTCAAGTCTCCCATGCCGTGCGCCTTTTTGTCCCACACGATGACCGACTTGACCGTCAGGCCAGCGAGACGCAGCGCGTCGATGAATACCTGCTGAACGTCCCAGCGGGTAAAACAGAGTACCCCCCCCGCGTTTCACGACTCTGGCGGCATCATAGATCCACCAGATAAACGGGGCCTTGTCGTTGGCGATTTTTGCGAGACGGCTGGCCTTTTCTTTTCGGCCGCTTTGGTAGTCGATACCGTAGGGCGGGTCAGTGATGACCATGTCGACGCTGTCGGCCTCCATGTCACGCAGCACGGTCAGGCTGTCGCCGGTGATGACGGTGTTGGCTTGGATCATTTTTCAGCAGCCTCCTTTCTCTCGGTGACGTTGAAGGTGAGCATCACGCCGCAGGTGACAGGGGTGACGCTCTCGAGCTCGAGGTCGCGGCCGCTGCGGAGGTGCAGGGTCTCGCCCGGCTTCATTTCGGTGAGGTGTTTCATCTGGTACTCCTTTCTGCAAAGAAACGGTGCCCGCCTTCCTCGATGACGAAGATCTGGCTCTCGTGGAAGTCGCTGGTTACGAGGGCGGGGTTGTAGAAGTAGAGGATCGGCTCGTCCACGACGGTCTCGCCTCGGTCAAACACGGCCGCGACGGCGTCCTTGACGCGCTGCGTGGGATCCGGCCGGCTCTTGGTGTAGCTGTAAAGGACGACGGCCTCAGAGGGCTCGACGCCGCGCTTCTCGGCTGCGTTGAGGATGCACTGAGCGACGAGCATCTGGCCCTCGAAGGACTCCCCGCCGGCCTCGGCCATGACCACGCGCTCGACGACGTCGCGCTCGGCGTCGGTCAGAGGGTAGCGCACGGCGGGCTCGGTCGGCTCCACGGTCTCAGCGGCCGGTGCGGAGGTGTCCGGGGTGTATGTGCCGACGGTGGATTATTGGGCGGTGTATTATCAGTTCCTGCTCTTTGAACGACAGGAATTGAAAAAGAAGAATATCGTCATCTTCTCTGATTCGACTTATCTGGTCTATCCGAAGGAGAAACAGAGTTGATTCCACGTAAAAACATCATTCCGTAAGCGCGCAGCGGAG
>ENA-ORMS01000972-ORMS01000972.1-human-gut-metagenome-genome-assembly--contig:-NODE-972-length-25623-cov-2.778512_pt1 | contig 25623 bp, 10 predicted proteins | sample MGYA00242104_ERZ508997 | MGnify/ENA primary metagenome ERZ508997 (study PRJEB26280, sample SAMEA2338704) | human gut metagenome | biome: human gut; feature: human-associated habitat; material: faeces... | reverse complement strand
GGGCTTCTCCACCGTCACAGGCGTTCCGAACATGTCCATCGTCTCTGTCTCTGTCTCCGCCTCGGGAGCATCTTTCTGAAGGTTGTCGAGCCCCGTGTTCTCGAGCTCGCGCGGTATGAGGTGGCGTTTTGCAATCTCGATCTTCTCTTCCGTGATGTAGCCGCTCACCTCAATGATCTCCATGCGGTCGAGCAGAGGACGCGGAATGGTGTTGAGGTCGTTGGCGGTAGCAATGAAGAGCACCTTCGAGAGGTCATAGTCGACATCGAGATAGTTGTCATGGAACGCGTTGTTCTGTTCAGGGTCAAGAACCTCAAGCAGCGCCGATGAGGGGTCGCCGTTGATGGTGTTCTGTGTCACCTTGTCGATCTCGTCAAGAATGAACACGGGGTTTGACGAGCCCGCCTTCTGTATGTTCTTGATGATGCGTCCGGGCATGGCTCCTATGTAGGTGCGGCGGTGTCCGCGAATCTCGCTCTCGTCGTGCAGACCGCCCAGCGACATGCGCACATACTTGCGCTTCATGGCTGAGGCGATGCTCTTGCCCAGCGAGGTCTTGCCCACTCCCGGAGGGCCGTAGAGGCAGATGATGGGCGACTTGAGGTCGCCGCGCAGCTTCAGCACGGCCATATATTCGAGAATGCGCTCCTTCACCTTCTCCATGCCGTAATGGTCGTGGTCGAGGATGCGCTGTGCGCGTTTCAGGTCGAGGTTGTCGGTGGTATATTCGTTCCACGGCAGGTTCACCAGCGTGCGCAGATAGTTGAGCTGCTGGCTGTAGTCGGGGCTTTGCGGGTTGAGTGTGTCGAGCTTGTCGAGCTCCTTCATGAAATATTTGAGCGTCGCCTTGTTCCACTTCTTCATCATGCCCTGCTCCAGCAGCTCCTTGCGCTCGGGTGAGCCTTCGCCGTTGCCCAGCTCCTCCTTGATGTTCTTGATCTGCTGCTGAAGGAAATATTCGCGTTGCTGCTCGTCCAGGTCTTCGCGTGTCTTCATGCGGATGTCCTGCTTTATGCGTTGCAGCTGCTCTTCGCGATAGAGCAGCTTGAGGGCGAGCATGACGCGGTCTTTAATGGAGCTTGTGTTGAGCAACGACTCCTTGTCTTCTATGCTGAAGGTCAGAGTCATGCAGATATAGTTGACCGAAAGGACCTCGTTGTGTATGTTCTTTAACGCGAAGAGCATTTCGTCGGGAATGTCCTCGTTCATGTTGACAAAGTTCTTCACGTTTATGAGCAGGTCCTCGTGGGCCGTCTTAAACTCCTTGTCTCCCTTCGCAGGAAGCTCTTCGGGCGACAACACGGCATGGCCCATGTAGTAGGGTCTGGTCTTTGTGATGTCCTTGCGTGTGCATCGGCCGAGGCCCTGCACAATGGCTGGTATGTTTTCGCCGGGTCCGGGCATGTCGATCACCCTCACCAGACGTGCAAACACGCCCTGCTCAAAGATGTCTTGCTCTCCGGGCATCTCTATAGACGCATCTCTTTGTGCAAACACGGCAAACAGCTTCTCTTCGTTGCCCTTTATGGCGTTGATGAGCTCAAGGCTCTGCTTGCGCCCGATGATTATTGGGGTCAGCACGCCGGGAAACACCACAAGGTTGCGTGTTATGAGCATGGGCAGCTCGTCGTCTGTGTGCTTGTTGAAGATTGTGGAGATGTCGCCGTCAAAGTCGGCAATCATCTGTATTGAAGTATTTGTTCTGCGATTCATCTGTCGTTATATTAAGCAATTGTGTTTGATTTAATGCAATTGACTTGCAAAATTAGTGTTTTTTTTTCAGTTGACCGAATAAAACTCTATTATATTATTTTATTATGTGTTTTCACATAATTTTTGAATGCTTTGCGTGTCGCTTGAAACCGTTGGGCAGGCGGGGATGTGAAAAAGAACGAAATGTGGCATTATGTTTTGCAGTCTCGATGAAAAACCGTAATTTTGAAACTTGTTTCATGATTATCAAGTTTATCGAATATTAATTGTTCATTTGACCGCATATTTACCGCAAACAAAGATGACAACAACAACAAGACCAAACCCCGCAATACCAGGCCGCAAGGTGGGAGCAAGAGCCTGTGTGGACGATTTCTTCAGCGACCTGTCAGCAGCTGCCAACGGAGGCATGAAGGTGCGCGAACGCTATGCTGTGCTCGGGCGCGTGCTGCGTCTGGCTGTGGACCAAAGGCTTGAGGGCGTGAAGGTGTGCTTTGCGGGGTTGTATCCGAAAATACAATATCTCGTTCGCGAGTGCCGCATACGCGAAAACTCTAAGGACCACACCCTTGTGCAGGCCATCAACGACATGCGCAACCGCTTGCGGCACATTGAGACCACCGGCGACGCTGAGCTCGAAGCAGCCTTTGCGGGCGACCTGAAGGCGGTGTGCAAGTTTGTGAGCGTGGTCTATGGCGGCGCCACCGTGCCTAAGGAGCTGGAACGCCACTATGAGCGCGAGACGTTCCACACCTGGCGTCGCCGCTTGAAAGATGCTGAGGGCGAGGCACTTGCCGTGTTGCGCTGCACCGTTGAACGGTGGAACGACACCACCGTCTTTGCCTCGCGAAGCGACACGGGCGAGGATGTGGAGGTGGTTTATGTGGAGGAGAACAAATACAGCATGGGCAACTGGGGTTACCTCTCTGCTCTTCTTTATGAGGGGGCGCAGCTCAACATAGTGAAGCCGCGCGAGGAAGAGGGACGTTTGTATGGCGAGCTGTTTGTGCTCGACCCCGACAACCTGATAAACGTAACGGCTGGGGCAGCCTGTTTTGAGGAGCATGGCTGCTCGGCACGTCTGAGCCTGGTGAACAAACTCAAGCCCGCTCCTGCAAGCAAGGTTATCTTGCTCGGCAACTATGCCGGTCAGCTGCTCGACGAGGCGGTCTATGATGCCGACACCGGCTATGCTGACAGCCTGAAACATTTCTTCAGCCGACACGCCCTGGCCTTTGCCTGTTGTCCTGATGAGCTTGATGCCGACTTCCACCGTGAGGCGCAACGCCAACGCGCCAACATTCGCAACATCATGGCCAACACGCTGAAGCACAAGAAGGAACAACGGCCTGTGCAGTCGGGCGAACAGATTCTTGAACCCTCGTTCTTCTGTGAGACGCTTGGCCTTCAAGGACGTATGGACCTCATTCATGTGGCGCTCGACACGGTGGTGGAGCAGAAGGGCGGCAAGGCGGCTTACGGGTCGACCGACACCTATGTGAGACAGCAGCAGAAACACTATGTGCAGCTGCTGCTCTACCGCGCCATGCTCCATTATGCTTATGGCGAGACTGAATATAGCGCCATGGCGTCGTATCTGCTCTATTCCAAATATGCGTCGGGGTTGGTGGAGCTCGGCTCCGCTCCCCAACTGCTGTTTGAGGCTGTGCGCATGCGCAACCAGATAGCGTGGAGCGAACGGTGGTATGCGCAGCACGGCATGGATGTGCTCGCCACGCTCACCGCCGACAGCATTTTCCCTGCCTGTCACGCCCCGCTGTGGGAGCGTTACAACAAACCTGCCATCGAGGCGCTGCTTGCACCCGTTCGGGAGGCAGACGCCGTGGAACGTGCTTACTATCTGCGCTTCATGCGCTTCGTGGCTGCCGAGCACATGCTCTCGAAGGTGGGTAGCCGGACGAAGGAAGATTCGGGCTTTGCCACGGTCTGGAACTCATCGGTGGCTGACAAGCGTCTGGCGGGCAACATCTATGAACGGCTCGTGATGGAGCACATGGAGCCGTGCGACGAACAAGAAGACATTGTGTTCAGGTTTGACGGTGGCCACGATGCCGACATGTCCAACTTTCGTGTGGGCGACATCGTGATGTTTTATCCTTACAGGCATGGCGATGAACCCGATGCCACCGCCACGCTCGTCTTCCGCAGTACGGTCACCGACATAAGGGCTGACAAGCTCTTCTTGCGCCTTCGTAACCCTCAGAACACCAAGGTGTTTGAACGCTATAACGACGAGGGCGTGTGGTGGGCTGTGGAGCACGATTTCATGGAGTCGTCCTACTCGGCCCTCTATCGCGCCCTGCATGCTTTTCTCAGCGCTCCCAAGGAGCGTCGGCAGTTGGTGCTCGGACAGCGCAAACCCGTCGTGGACACGTCGTTGCAGCTTATGGGCAACTATAGTCAAGGCTCTGCATCGTCGGCGTTTAACGACCTTGTTCTGCATGCTCTTCAAGCTCAAGACCTCTATCTCGTTATAGGGCCTCCAGGCACGGGCAAGACCTCTTATGGCATGCTCAACGTGCTGAAGGAGCATCTGTTGCATCCCACGACAACCGTTCTGCTCACGGCTTATACCAACAGGGCTGTCGACGAGATTTGCAGCAAACTGGTGGAGAGCGACATCGATTTCGTTAGGCTTGGAAGCGACTTCAGTTGTGCTCCCCCTTACCGCGACCATCTGCTCTCCAACCGCGTGGCGGCCATGGATGCGCCGCGTGTGGACAGCGTGCGCGACATGTTAGAACGTTCCCGTGTGGTCTGCGGCACCCTTACGGCCTTTGGGTCACATGCCGAACTGTTCTCCATAAAACATTTTGACCTCGCCATCGTGGATGAGGCTTCGCAGATTCTTGAACCTCACATCATGCCGCTCCTCGCAGCCTGTCACAACGGGGTGCCTGCCGTCGGCAAGTTTGTGCTCATCGGCGATGAGAAGCAGCTTCCTGCCGTGGTGCAACAGGAGCAGGAGGTGTCGAAGGTGGAGGAGGCGGAGCTTAACGCCATCGGGCTGACCGACTGCCGTAACTCCCTGTTTGAACGCCTGCACCGGCTGAGCAGCCTGCAAGGCACGCAAAACATCGTGGAAATGCTTCATCGCCAAGGACGCATGCATCCGTCCATCTGCGAATTTGTCAACCGTAATTATTATAACGGCGGACTGGATGCCGTTCCCCTCCCCCATCAACAGGAACCACTGGCATTCGGCACCCGTCCGGACGATGACCGATGGACCGCTTTCGTGGGCGGTACACGTATGGCATTCATTTCCGTACAAGCCGACAAAGCAGAATATTACACGAAAATCGAGAGTAAGCAAGAGCAGACCGAGCTTGCCCAGGGTCTGCCGAGCGTGAGCGATTCATCCAAAAGCAACAAGCGGGAAGCCGAGACCGTGGCACGTCTGGTACATACCCTTTGCCAACTGCACAGCCGCTCGGGCATACCCTTCAGCCCCTGCAAGCAAATCGGAATCATCGTCCCCTTCCGCGCACAAATCGCCATGATACGCAAAGCCTTGGCTGAACGGCACATTCCCGACACGGCCGACATCACCATCGACACGGTGGAACGTTACCAAGGCAGCCAACGTGACATCATCATATTCAGCACCACCGTCAGCCGTCCGTACCAACTTTCCATCCTGTCCGAACCGATTATGACAGACGGACGGGAAATAGACCGCAAGCTCAACGTGGCTCTCACCCGGGCACGCAAACAATTTTTCATGACCGGAAACGAAACGCTGCTCCGGAATTGCACGGCCTACCGGGAGTTTCTGGATTTCTTAAGCAAAGAGCAAATCCTACGTCTGTAAAAACCTCCAATTACAAAATGGCAAAAAGTCAATTCCGATGGTGCGTGACTCGTTTATTCGTCCCCCACTTGGATGTCCGCCGTAAATACGCGATTCTCGCACCGTCGGGAAAAGGCAAGATGAAAGCCGGAAATGTATTCCGTTATCATAATGAAAAATGTATGGCGCGTTCTGCGCAGCCCACAAAGAATGGCGTAACCAGTAAGGCGTTCCAGCTTACCAAAAGACACTCCGAACCCACAGGCTTTTCCTTTCCAAATAGAGAAAATAATGGCATCCGCAGCAGGTTGTTCCACGGTTTTAAGGCACTTGTTCCACCGATAAGCGCATGACTTCCGACCGTCATGCGGAGAAAAAAAATGTTTTCTCAGCCGAACGATTTTTCATTCTGCTCCAAACGATTCATGCCTTTGGTGAATAAACATAAAAAACGCCCTGAAACCTTAAAAAAAAGTATTCCTAAAAAGCCTCTTCCATACCTATTTCAGGCTTTTCAAACTCTTCCGGTCATCGAAAAGAAACCCTTTTCCCTTTCCATTTGCATGTCGGAAAGCGAAAAAGCGTACATATTGTCAAAAACGGGACTTCCGGTTTCATTCACCCCGCCTTATACCGGTATATCCCATCCACCCCCAGACGCACCGTCCTGAACGCACTCACCAGATGTCCGCCCACAGTACGTTCGGACACACTGAGCTTGTCGGCAATGGAAGCATACGACATCCCCCTGTAAAAATACAAAAGATATGCCTGACGGCGTTTCTCGGACAACTGTTTCACCATCTTCCTATGCGCCACGCGAAGCTCCTTGTAATAATAATCTTCTTCTACCGTATTGCGGCCCTCCTCCTCCTCACAGCAGGTGTATATATCCATCCGGTCTTTTTTCATATAACGGCGGCGCAGATAGTCTATCACGGTGTTCCGCATAACCGTATAGACTAAATTGTGAAGCGTTTCCTTGCGTACCCCTTCCCTGCATCTCCATATATTTTCAAATACGTCCTGAGTCAGATCCTCCGCCTCTTCACGGTCGGAAACCCGAGACAAGATATAACCTCTCACCCGCCTCCGGTAATGTATATAACATGCTGAGAATTGACTTTCCGTGAATATTTCCATGATATTGGGTTCTTTAGTTTTCTAATCGCAAAATTAAGCCACCTTACCCAAAGAGGATAGGGCAATTTTCGACAAAACGTATGTCATTTTTTCCCATTTCATACTTTTTACAGAAAAAACAGGCATGGAAACCACGATATAAGCGTAATTCCATGCCTGCCATTCCTCAATATACCACTCTCAATTCTCCACCATCGGCAAATACCAGTTGTTGCGGTCTTTCAATTTGTTGTAAAGCGTCTGGTCCGGCATATCCGGATTATTACGCCGTGCCACACGGGAAGCCAGAAAATCTTCTCCACGACGGAACGCAAAGCGCATCAAGTCATAGAAACGGTTGCCTTCGTAGGCCGTCTCCAAAGCCATTTCATCGCAAATCATATCCTCCACTTTCTGAATGCTGTCCGGACGCGAAGCCATGGCGGGTAACGAGTAATGCAACGTGTCCATCTCCGCGTTACCGCAACCGCGCGCATGAATCCCGATGTTCAACGTGTTGTCATACATGTCGTAGAACGTATAGCCGGACCGCATCAGACGACGATACTCCCCATTGGCATCATACTTGATGAGATTGCCACGGCTCAATCCGTATTTCAACACGTGGAAGGCTGTCAACGGATAGCCCGCGCGGTTGATGGCTTCCGCGAGACGCAGATACACCGTTCCGGCACGATAGGTCCGCACATGAGGCCAACTACTGTAATATTTGTTGATGTTGAAGTCTATTTTCCCTGAGGAATAATCGTAAAAACGCAAATCACCATTGGCATACTGCGGCGTACCTGCCACAGTGATGTAATAATAATATTGAGGAGCGTCCTCCGTGCCATAGAACTGTTTGTCCTCCACTATCCCTGTAAAACGGGAAAGGGGTGCATCCTCACCGTCATACGACTCGCCGCTTTCTGTGGTGTAAGCCACATAGCAATAATACGAGTTTTCCACCAAATCCCGCAACGCTTCGGAGCCTTTGAAAAGCCTGAAGGACTGACTCAGCGTACCGACCTTACCGTATGCCTTTTCCCTGGCAAAAGGAATGAAACCTATGTTCTCTGTGTAATCGGTAGAGCTCGTGAAAGCGCTCCAACCGTCGTCGATGTCCGCCATGTTCATTTCCGGTGTCTCATAAACCACATCATTCCTATAATACGCCGAATAATTCTCATATATCAAATAATCCCGATATTCTTGTGCCGCCATCGCAAAATCAGCCTGATTGCCCGTTACCGAGCCACGCCACAAATAAAGGTCGCCCAACAACAAACCGACCGGCAAAAACATGAGCTGGGTGGAAAGTATGGCTGCATCTCCCTCACCATAATTAAAATCCCCGTAATTGGGAAGTTCCACATACACGTAAGGCCGCAAATCGTCGATGAAATATGAGCAAATCTCTTCCAACCCCTTACGGTTGGACTTATCGCCCATCACCTCCTCGATGTCGGAATAAGACAACAAAGGCTTTGTGTAAAAGGGCACTTCGCCATAAAGCAAGGCCAACTGCAAATAAGCCCAGGCACGGTATGCACTCACTGCCGCATATTCTTTCAAGAACACTTTCTGGCCACTGCGTTCCATCTCCGCATCAGCGCGGTCCAAATAAAAATTACAGTTATTCACCACCGTATAGTAATCACGGTAACGGTTGAAAGCCGTATCTTCCAGATTCTCGAAATTAGCCAAATCAAACCATGCCCCTCCCATGGAGTAGCCGTATTCAGGATCGGGCTTCACCAAGTCCCCTCGCAATTCGCCCAACAAGATTCCCCGTTCTGCCACGTCCTGTACCTTACTAATGATACCTAACATGGAAAACACCGTATCACTCGGTTCCGAGAAGTTATGGTCTTCTTCGAACATCACCGTAGTTGTATCTACTTCACAAGCCGTGAAAGACACCGCAGCCACCAACCATATAGCCACGGGTTTGAATATGGATTTAAACGTCTTCATTTCTTTACAGATTAATTTTAACACCAAGGACAAAACTGCGTCCACGTCCCAATAATCCACGGTCTATTCCCTGACCGACGGCGCTGGACGAAATGGAAAGTTCCGGGTCGCTTCCCAAATACTTCGTACAGGTAAACACGTTGTTGGCTGCCGCCCACACCGTTATGCCTTGTAAGAATGTATAATTGAACGGAATACGGTAACTCAAGCTCAACGTCTTTAATTTCAGGTAGGAACCGTCTTCTATCCAACGGTCCGAGAAACGACTGTTACCCATCGGGTCCCCCAATTCAGCCCTGGGAATTTCCGTGACCTGTCCTTCGGAAGTCCAACGGTTCAACACGGCGGTCGTCTGGTTATAATAAGTGCTTCCGCCTTCCAATACGGCCCGTTGATAATTATAAATGTCATTACCGAGCGAATAACTAAAGAAAGCGTTTAACGTCCAGTTCTTATAATGCAAACTGGTACCGAAATTACCGAATATATCAGGATTAGGATCACCTATTACCGTCTTATCTTTCTCATCGATAACCCCGTCAGCCACCAGATCTGCAAAGTGCATGTCGCCTCCCCGGAAAACGTCCCCGTCGGCACGCCCGTTCCGCAAGCCTGCAGACGCGGCATCTTCCGAAGTAGAGAAGACCCCTTGTGTCTTGTAACCGTAAAATAATCCCACCGGACCACCGACCTGTGTCACGACCTCTCCGCCGTACAAGGAAGTATAAACCGGTTTGTCTCCGTCCGGAAGAGCTGTCACCTTATTTTTATAATGACCCAATCCCGCAGATATTTCCCATGAAAAATCTTTCAGCGCCAGAACCTTGGCCGTGGCGGAAATGTCGAAGCCCTGGTTTTCCATCTTACCATCGTTACTCCAATAGTTCCGTAAACCGCTCACTCCGCCTAACGTCTTCAATGTCAACATGTGGTTGACGAAAGACTTGTAATAATTGAAACTCAGATTCAAACGGTTCTGCCACAAAGACATGTCCATACCCAAAGAGAGCCGGGTCACCGTCTCCCATTTCAACTGGTCGTTACCGATGTTGGCCAATGCCAAACCCGAAGTCTGATTCAGGAAAGCCTCGGAAGCAAAATAAGTACGGGAGGCGAAACAGTCGATATTATCGTTACCCGACTGGTCCACACCGACATTCACTTTCAAATAGTCTATACCCTTTACGTTCCGGAAGAAAGGCTCGGCCGAAACCACCCAAGCAGCCTGCAAAGAGGGGAATATGCCCCATACATAATCTCCCAGTTTCACACCCCCGTGGGCATTTTTACCGAAACGAGTGGAGGTCTCGCCCGTCACCGTACCTTGCAAGAAATATTTGTCTCCATAATTCCAACCAGCATTCACATACACGGCCGTAGATTTCCATTCCTCGAAAATGCCATCCACCAAACGGTTAACCATATCCTCCGTTATATTCGGCAGCTTGTCACCCACGGTATTATCCGCCCGCATGGCATCCGAATTAAACGAATCGCTCATGTAACGGAAACCGCCGAACAGATTGATTACATGGCCACCATAACGACGCGTCCAATCAATCCGCGTGTCGCTCGACACCGACAACTGCTTGCTGGAATAAGCTTTGGACTGGTTCGTCGTCAATTCATCCGTCCCGTCGGAAAAAGACGGTACCCCTTCGTCCGGAATGAAAGAACGTTCCGTCACATTATTCAATACGTAACTCACCCTCTCTGAGAGTGTCAGGTAACGATTAAGTTTCCACTTCGGACGGGCACTCAACGAAAAGAGCGTATATTCCAAACGGTTCTTATTGCTGGCTTCGCCATTCTCCAGGATAGACAACGGATTGGACAAATCGAAACAGTCATAATCGGCCAAAGAGGAAGAGGGACGTCCCTCGCTGTCGGGAATATATGCCGCCAAGATAGGAGCTTTGATAAGCCCTAACGCTCCAGGGGCAAGTATTTCACCGTCTTTCATCCCATCGTCACGTAAATTACGGGTGGTATTGGAATATGCCACATCAAGACTACAGTCCAAGTTCTTAGTAAACCGCACATCCGTATTGAAACGCATGTTCAGCCGCGTGAAATCATTATTCTTCAAAGTACTTTGTGCATTGGCGTAGCCGATAGACAAATTATAACTTGCCACATCGTCCCCGCCCTGGACATTCACTCCATAGTTTTGTGTAAAAGCTTCCCTGTACACATAATCTTTCCAATCCGTATTATTATGATAAGTGGCGTATTTCTGGCGGTCTTGAGTATAATCGTCCAGAAAATCCGGAGTCGTGGTGACGTTGCCCATCACATCGGATGCATAAAGACGATATTGGTCGGCATTCATCATCGTGGGTAATTTGGGCATCAGCTCCATGGCACCATATATATCCACGTCTATGCGGGTTGCCATGCTTTTGGCTCGTTTCGTTTCTATAACCACCACACCGTTAGCCCCTTTCGCCCCATAAAGTGCCGTCGCATTCTTCAATACCGTCACCTTCTCGATATCATTCACACTGATGGCGGAAAGCACATTGTTCACATACCCCTCATGCATCAAGGAGCGCCCGTTTTGAGTGTCAAGAATCACACCGTCCACGACGAACAAAGGCTGTGCATTAGCGTTTAATGAGGTGAAACCGCCAATGAACAGATTCGATCCTTCAGCCGGATTTCCCGACCGAGACAGGATTCTCAGGTCTGCACCTAACTTTTTAGCCATTTCGTCTTCGACCGTAAGAGATGACGTCATGGAGAAATCCTCTGCCCAGTTCATATTAGTCACTCTTACACGGGCGGCATTTCCGTCCGAGAAATGTTCCGAATACATTTTTACCTCCAGTTCCTTACCTTTCCCGGGCAAATGTACCCGGACAAGGGCATAAGTAGGCGTACGCACCAACAACTGTGTAGCATAAAAGGGAATCTTGATTTCAAAAGTACCCTTTTCGTCGGAAATAGAACTAAAACGGTCGTCACCGGCTGCTTGCACGATACCACCTTGTACCGGTGCTCCCGTAGCTGCGTCGACAAGCTTTCCCCGATAAGAAACGGTAGGTATCTTATCCATTTCCCTCCTAACGATTACCTGGGACGAATCCTCCGATACAGCAGCAAGTTGTCCGACCTCATCTTCCGTCTGCCCGTAAACGGTTTGCAAACTGCCGACCAGCGCTGCACAAAAACACATATAATATAATTTCTTATTCTTCATAGCTCGATCCTTCATTAACAGTAGGTTTTAACACAATGCAATCTATATACAAGTCACGTGTATAGTCCGACTCGCTTCTCTTCGCCGTAGCCGTAATGGTAAGGGATATTTCGGCATCGTCAATAGATTCACGATCAGGGTTGTAGTCACAATATTCGAATACGTGATTCCTTGCCACCCATATCGTATCCAAAGCCGTTCCGGGGATTTCCACGTCCTCCACACTTGTCCTTTCCCTCGTATATCCATCTTCCAACTCAAAATCCACGCGACACTTTTTCTGCACCACGGTAGAAGACCAACCATTGCGAGTCATATTGGTGGGGACAAACACCACGCCTATGTCGTAAGCACACGAAAGCACGTCAGGCAAAGCGAATGTCACTTCTGCCCCCCGGGAAGGACTTGTACTGGTAAACGTCATATAAGCATTGGAAGAAACTCCGGTTCCCGCCACAGCAATTTTTGTGGGACGATCGGAAGTATTATAACGTCCGTCCAATAAATAATCATCATAGTCTTCCCCCTCTATGACTATCTCACGAGCTAAAATACCATAAGGATCAAGTTTGATATCTGCACCTTTCAATATCGTCCCATTGCTACAACCAATGGGAGTGGCACCTGAGAACAGACCGCCTTCTCCATAAGGATTCTGGAAAAGAAGTCCGGACGTGGTTTCCCAATAACCGGTTCCCCCCACCTGCTCGCCCATGTCGAACACCAAAGCATCCAATACGTTACGGCACGCATATCCTTCCGCTTTTTCCAGATTTTCCTCATCCGCATAATTATAAAAGGTTTTGAACCTATCCACCAACCTATGCCATTCGGTATTGACAGGTACCAACATCGTATAATCTTCCGACTCATTGTTCAGATAGCCAATCTGCTGCCACAGTTCATTACCCATAACGAACACTGAATCTATATAGACTTGCTCTCCGTTGACCACGCCACCGGGCGTACTGGCATCTGGGTCGAAAACCATGTGATTGAAACTATACAAATAATCAGCGATATCTGAAAATTCAGAATCCTGACGCAAATAAGACCAAATATTATGGTTATAAGGAGCCTGCATTTTAAGAATATGCAAATCCCCATTTCCACACTCTATGTTGGCTTCACTCACCGCCGAACCATTGAAACAAGGCACACCGCCCACCGCCACAAAAGGCATAGGCTTGCCGTTCAATACCAACACCGTATCATTCACTACGGAAGAAGCCGGAACGATTCCCCTTGCAATATGGTTGGTTACCACTTGTGTCAAGACCTCTTCTGCCGTCATAAATTCTCCCGTCACCAATGTCGTATCTATATGCCCCACGGGAGCCCAAACCGTATAACGCTGATCGGAATCTAAATATTTGTCGTAACCCCGACTTTGAAGCAATTTTGCGAAATCCGCCAACTCGGGACGGCTTGAAATTTCCTGCCACAAAGTCTGTTCCGGGCGAGGCTGTCCGTCATAATGCGCATCCCAGTCGTCTGCACATCCCGACATGGCCACCCAAGCAAAAGCCAACATGCCATGTCCGATCGTTCTTATATATCTTTTCGTTTTTCTCATTGTTTTCTTCCTTTATTAGTTTCTGTCTTCAAGCGTAGCACCATTATACACACTTCTCGGGACTATCTCAACAAAATCTATATTCAATATGCGGTTCGAACGTTCGTCAACCTTGCGGAAGCGCAGATAGAACGGCTTCTCATTTAATTCTTGGGTGGTCACGATGTGACGAAGATACCACCAATTATTCGTAATCCGAGCGCCTTTTGAAACCCGATCGGCATTCACACGATACATGGCATTGGGACCTTTCATATAGCCCAAGTTACGCATAGCCTTATCATTTTCCGTAATAGTAGTCTGCCCTCCTGTATTATATATCGGGTCCATATTGATGTCGTCAAACAAACCGGCATCTTGTATCATCCCTACTTTCGGGTCACTACCCACCATATTCATATCCAATGGTATTCCGGTAGGAGTCATGTTGTCCCGGTCATAACCGAAATAAATTTGCGTGATGCTCATCAACCCGTTTGCCTCATAACCTATACGAATCTCATACGGACCGGCAGGCACGGCAGGCAATCGCAGCGTCACATCGTATTCCCCATTGAACTTCATATTGTCCGTTTTGAAATTGGCCAAGTCCGAATGCCCCTCATCTGCCCCTTGCGGCCAACGCGAATAATAGCATATTGTCTGATTGTCATAATACACATCGTCGAAATATCCATCCGGGCAATACCAACCGGCCATGGTCTCGTCTGGATCAAAGCGGATATTATTGTTGGTCAGCTCAGGCAAAAGGCTTCCGGTATCGATACGGATACGCTCCGTGCGTAACATCGTCGTCACGTTTTCATTATAAGACAGTACACCACCGATAAATTGAAAATTTCCGTTCACCGTAGAAGAACCGCCGGAAGATGACACTTCAATACCTTCCATATAATTGCTCGGACGCCTGCTGTCCACACAACGGTTCAGATAAATCCGCTCGCCCGGCACCACTTTCTCCAAACGGATCAACGTCCCGGCCATGGTCTCATAATACTCCGTAATGTTTCCACCTTCTTCTACCGACCACTCATTCGTCGTCACGACCAGATCCGAATATCCCGCGTTACGATCCATGATATGATAGGCCATGAAACGATTCAAAGGATTTTTAGGATGCGTGTAATCGCCATCGTAAAGACCGGCATCCTCTGGATAGACCTTATCATAAATGCTTTTGGCATAATTGAACAAAGAGCGCATATCAGAAACGAGGTCGCCGGTATATACCGGTTTTCCCATATTTTGCGGATCGTAAATGTTCTTAAAGACATCATCCTTTTCTACAAATACCGTATACCCAAACTTACGTGCCGATGGAACTTTCTGTCCCGTAGCCGTATAGTCTGATGCAAACTGAGCCAGTTTGGACAGCATTTCGGGACTTTCGTCCGCTTCTTTCAACATAGAATCCGTCAAATGGGTCTGTTTTAAAGCTTCCATAAAAAGAGTGAAACCCTGATTCTCACAAAGTGACTCCATATAGTCAGGCAACACATAGCTGGACTGTTCCAACACATGATCCACGGTATGCACGACACCATTGCTCACCGTGTCGTTGGCCAATATGATGCGGGCACTTCCGTTCAACAAATATACCGTCGCACTGTCGCCCAACGCCGCGTCAAACTCCTTGTCTATATTCACTTGCACCCTACGGTCGTACATGTTGGGTTCCTGCAAATAACCGGTAGAGAAATCGGAAGTCATATACTTCGCACCGATTAAATGGCTTTTGGCTACGGCCTCTACGGCAGAATCAGGTAACGTCTCCAATGTTGCACCAGGAAAATAACTATTAATGTAATGCTCTACCGCCTCATTCGTCGGGGCGAAACAAGTATAGTCACCGTATGCATACATAAGCCCTTTCATGCCTGCCCGTTCCAAAATGACGGAAAATTCACTGTAACGGCTGTCCGCATCCAAATAATCGCCTATCGTCTGCCCTTCGAATACATAGTAACTGTCACCTTCCACACCGTCATCGTAACAGCCCACGAGCATGCTCACCAAGAGCATCATCCCGCCCAACTTTTTCAAGAACTCGAGTCCTGTATTCGACATCATTTTATATAATCTATATTTCATGTCATTCATCCTTTCTTATGATTAATAAATGATATAAGCCGGATTCTGATCCGGTTCCAACAAGGGATTCACGTCAATCTCAGCCTGATTGATAGGCAGATAAAGGTTATCCAAAGAACCGATACGCGCCACGGCATCACGACCGCCGGACTGGTACTTACGAAGCAGGTAAGTACTGCGCAACGTTCCCATTGTCGCCGTCGGATTTTCGGAATGCAGTACCATACGCATCAAATCATACCACCTTTTACCTTCAAACATCAGTTCACGCTGGCGTTCTTCCAGCACTAAGGTTTTTATTTGCCCGGCATCATATACCAAAGTAGTACGTCCGCCGCATGCTCTGGCATTTACAGCCGCCACAAGCTCAAACGCTTCTTCATGACTTTCCTCATCATTCATATATGCCAAAGCCTCTGCCCGCATCAACATGATATCCGTCAAGCGGTATACAATCCAATTCTCGGCCGTGGCACGCGTAGCCTGTATGATTCCACCATTTGTCTCTACTATCTGCATTCTATATTTGCATACAGGATAAGAGTTAGATGAAGTCCCATTGTAACTGGTATTCTCAAAGAGCCTTACATCATTCGCATCAGCAAACAACGCACCACTGCTCTGGCTCGCCAGATAGGACGCCGAAAGCAAAAGACCGCTTATCTCGTCATGTTTTCCATAAAGGTTCAGTATACCTTCATTTCCCTTTTCACGATTTTCATAATCATACTGGAGTTCGAAAATGCTTTCAAAAGAGTTCTCGTACGAAAAATTCATCAGATACGCATAATGAGCAGAATACGAATCATCCAAGAGGGGATAACCACGGTACAAGGCAAGATAACCATCTGATGCCACAGTCGTATAATTCCCTTCCGCAATCTCTTTCTGCATCGTTTTATAGTCCGCCATCTTCTCGTCCATAATCTCCTTGCAATATTGTGCACAACGGGCATAATCCCCCCTCCAAAGGTAGATGTCGGCTAACAGAGCCTTAACAGACTGTTTATTGAAACGCCCCTTACGTTCTGCCGACGTATCGAAGAACTTTCGGTCCCAGATATAATTTTTGGCCCACTCCAGGTCTTCCACAATCTGATCCAACACTTCATCCGCCGAACTGGCCGCCACCTGAAAGGTTTCATCATCATCAATAGTAGCCTGAGTCACCAAAGGTAATTTTTTAAACGACCGGACCAAGTAAAAATAACACAAGGCCCGAATGGCTTTCGCTTCCGCCTCATGTGTGTGGAGCTCTTCCATCGAATAGTTCCCATCCTTAACTTGCGCCTCGGGTGCATAATGGAGTATCGTGTTGCACAAGTTGATTACGTTGTAAAAATCAGCCCATGAGGTCCAACTATTATCGGCCGTAATATTATTGATATAGAAATCATACATCTCTTTATTATCTGCCTCCATAGTGGAACTTGATGTCAAATTGTCTCCTCTCACTTCGCCCCATGCTATCACACGCTGGGCAAAACCGGCATCCTGCATGTGGTAATAACAAGACGTGATCACGCTCTCCACCTCACTCTTTTTCTCCCAATAATTTTGCACCACCACGGCATTTAACGGAGTGATGTCGAGAAAATCCCCACAAGAAACCGTCAAGCCCCCAAGCGAAGCAGCCAAAGCCAACGTCCCTGTCAAAAATATCTTCTTCATATATTTATTCCCTTATTTATATCATTAGAATGTAGCTGTCAGACCCAATGTATACGACTTGGCTCTCGGAGTAGTGGCGTTGTCTGTCGTAACCCCCATACCGCCGTAGCCCACTTCCGGATCTACTCCCGAATACCGGGTCAGGCAGAACAGATTCTCTCCACTCACATAAAGGCTCAAACGGGATAATCCTATACGCCGGATGAGCTTGGATTCAAATCCGTATGAAAACTGAAGGTAATTCAACCTAAGGAACGAACCATCCTCCACAAAACGGTCGCTGCCCAACCAATTATATCCAGCCCCGTAAAGCGCACGAGGCAACACATGGCTTCCGTCTGCCCCGTCACCTTCCTTACGCCAACGATAGTTTACGGCTGTACTTTGGTTTTCCGAGCCATGCATCTTCTCCGCATTCATACGTGCCACGTTAGCTATTTTGTTTCCATAACGGTAATTGAACTGGGCATTCAGGCTCCATCCTTTATAATACAAGCGGAAACCGAAACCACCCGTCAACTTGGGTAAAGAACTCCCTAAATAGACTACGTCGTAATGGTCTATACTCCCGTCGTGGTTGATATCTTCATAAATCGCATCGCCTCCTTTGAAAGCATATTTCGTCTGCGTGTAATTGTAATACATCTGCATAGGCGTTCCGTCAGGACCATAGATGACATTACCATTGGCATCGCGTGCTACGGGACAAGTCGCCCCTTCAGCCTGAGCCTGGTCGAAATGGTCATAGCTGTAAGCATATACTCCTTTATAGCGTAAACCATAAAGAGCTCCAAACGGGTTGTTCAGCAACACCCGCGTCATGTATTCGCCGTTATCCGGGACATTTACTCCCGTTCCGTTAATGGCAGCCAAACGAATAGGATCCATAGCCGTAATGGTATTGCGGTTGTTGGCAAATGTCAGATTAAACGTAGCCGACAAATCACCGGCAATCTTCACACGATTGAGAGATAAGTTTATTTCATATCCTTGGTTCTTCATGTCGCCTCCATTCTCCGTCGGTAGGCTAGTAAAGCCCGAAGTGGACGGTATCTTCGGATCATTGGTAAACAAATCCGAAGTCTGTTTAGAATACAAGTTGATATCAGCAGTGAGCAAATCATTGAACAACCCGATATTCCACCCCAGATTCCAGTCCATCACCTGCTCCCACCGCAAATCCGTCAAACGGATATTACCCGGACGCATACCGATGGAGTTGATGTATTTACCATCCACATTATACACACTGTAATGCGTATCCGCCTTAGGAGGCTGGTTGCCCGTCACGCCCCAACCGAAACGTACGGCAAACATGCTCAGCCATTTCTTCGTAGGCTCCATCCAACTCTCGTCTGAAATATTCCATCGCCCTGACAAAGCATAGAAAAGCCCCCAACGGTGCGACTCGCCAAAACGCGTATTACCTTCATGACGCAAAGTTGCATCAAGCGAATATTTTGATTGGAAAGCATAGTGCCCTTGGAAAAGCCAATAAGCACTACGCCAGTGTCCGGCTCCCGTCGTAGTCGCCTTCAGGTGCCCTCCGCCTGCAGCAGAAGTTATCGTACCACTGGGCAGCAAGTAAGAACTCAAACTTTGGGCACTGGACGTTCCGGAAGTCACTTCGCCCTTGAAGAACAGACGTACAGAATGGTCATGGTTGGCGATGAATGGAATGAAAGTCAACTGATGACGCGTCGTGAAACCGAAACTCTTGTCAAAAGAAGAAGAAGCCGTATTGATGTTACCCTCAGTTTGTGTGTAGACGTTCGACTTCAGTTCCCATGGATAATAACTGTCCTTATAAGCATTGTAGATACTCAAGACCACAGTTCCTTTATAAGTAAGTTGCGTGGATTCCTCATCCAATCCCAACAAACGATACTGAATGTCAAACTGCGGCTGTATATTGTAAGTACGCTCCTCATTCTGTGCCAACCAAGCGGAAGCAACCGGATTCACAGCCTTGCGCTGTGCGTCCAATTCGTCTTTGTCATCCTTATAGCGTTCCACAAACCTGGGAATCGTATAGTATGTACCCAGGGAATTGCCATAAGCATCCTCATCATAAATGGCAGCGTTAGGCATCTTCATATAGGCCACTTTCAATAAGTCATCGCTGTTTTTCTTATTATCGGTATAAGTCAGCGCGAAGTCGCTCGAAATCGTGATACGGTCGTTCACAAAATAATCCAATGCCATACGTGTGGTAAAACGATCCAACTTCTGTGCTATGATGGAGCCGACCTGATGGTCATAACCGGCCGAAAGACGGTAGTTGGCTTTCTCACCTCCTCCTGAAAGAGAAACATAATGTGTTTGGAACAAACCGAACTGCTTCACCTCCTTGCGCCAATCGGTATTGTTGTTGAATTGCTCATACTCGGAATAAGTCTGATCATAATTCAGCTCCGGTTGACTTTCCGGATTTTGGTTTACATTGAACAATTCTTCTTTCATCAACATCGTGTACTCATCGCCATTGAGCAACTTATACCCTTCCGGCTGATACGTACCTTTCAATCTCAAAGAATAAGTGAGTTTCGGTTTTCCCCTCACCCCACGCTTGGTCACGATATTAATCACGCCATTCGCTCCTTTGGAGCCCCATATTGCCGTAGCAGCCGCATCTTTCAACACCGTGATACTCTCGATGTCTTCGGGATTAATGGACAACAATTCTGCAAACCGTTCGTCCGTCATGCTGCTATAATCAATATTATCATTAGCATCTGTCTCGAAAATATTATCATCTACTACAATCAGCGGTTCCGCATTGCCATAAATAGTCGATACACCACGTAGACGCATGGTAGTACCCGAACCTAAATTTCCGGAAGTGGCGATAATGTCCAAACCGGCAATACGCCCTTGGAGAGCTTCGTCAGCCGAAGTAAACGACAACCCCTCAAACTCCGTCATCTTGATGGTCTGCTGCGAAAAAGACTGCTCACGTTCGGGTATGTCCAAACCGCCGGTAGCAATTTTAGGTCTGGCCTCTACCACAACCTCTTTCATCACCTTGCTGTTCTCTTCCATCATGATGTCAAAAACCACCCGTTTGCCTATTTCATAATAAGCGGTCTTAAAACCCATATAAGTAAAACGCAACTTATTCTTCGGGTTTTGCACTTTCAGGGTAAAATGACCATTCATGTCCGTTACGGTGGCCGACACAATACGGTTAGCCGCATCTATTTCTCCTACATACACTCCCATCAGAGGACCCAAGTCATCCGACACGGTACCGCTCGCCACTTGGTTTTGCCCCATGGCAGCCAACGACCCTATACAAAACAGGAGCATTATCAAATACTTTATCTTATTCATAACCTCTTTTTTAATGATTCATGGTATTGGTTAATTCGCTGCAGCACGTTCGTTTTCCTTCAGACAAAGACACTCATCATTGTAAATCAACGGTTCTTTCACACGGTGCACCACCACATAAGAAGACGTGGTAATATTGTTCTCCACAGCATGCCCGCTAAACGTGTATTCACGTACGATTTGATTACAAAATCCGGTATCTCCGGCATCCACATGCACTTCTGATGTACGGTCTGAATTGTCATTCACAATGATACCAGACTTGTCCGACCGCACCTGCAAAGTATAGCTCAACCCTTCTTCTACGCCATCCAAATGGGTCGCAGCCGTCTCATAACTTGAATTTCGTTCATCCCCACCTATATATATTGCATTATCTTGGAAGTGATATTTCAGGAAATTCATCACCCGCTGCGTATACACCTGCTTTAAAGAATCTACATCCACATCCGTACCGGCATAGACTTTATCCAAATTATTGATATCTTCCCAACGCGGCAAATTCATAGCATAAGCCTTTTCCATGGCATCGTTATCAGGCACATACACAGTATAATGATACGAACTGAATGTCTCAATAGTGGTATTGTTCATACTGGTAGTAGTCGATAACAAACCATACAAGTTTTCTTCCGCCGTATTCCATTCGGGATTTCCTGCCAAAAGTTCCACAAATTCGGAATATTCAGGGTGAGCATCCAATTCCTCCATCAAAGAATGAAAAGTAGGCTGCACCATCTTTCCCATTACATAATACACACCATTGTCCATTTTCACCGCATCTTCTGCTTCCACCTTATTGCCGGAGAATTGGTCTGTCACAGTCACACGGTCGCCGTTCTGTTCCATTTGTATAACTCCATCGTCTTTTGTCTGATAAAACACAGAACCATTACCGACCACATTTCCCCCAAGGGCATCACGCGGCACAATACAAAAGTTTAACAAATCCGTCAATCGGTTCTCCACCACGGAATTGGGATAGTAGATATAATCTCCAGTCGCCACATCGTAATACTGTGTACTCTCTAATAACTGCATGTCGACCTTTTTACAGCCTTCCAATCCGCCCACATTCTTATCATAACGGTAGGAACGTGCCTCCACCTGATTCTTGTTTTCATTATAATAGAACTCCAACCACCGTGGGTTTGTACCACTATATGACACCGGATCCACATAACATGCCAAAGCATCGTCAGTCAATATCAGGAAATCATAATGGCTCACCATCGACAATAAATAGGGTTTGAATTCCAGACTGTTGATGGCCCAGTTCATGATTTTCATGTTATCGTTCACCAATGTCGGAGCCAATACGGAACGGAATGAGGCCGGTGCATAGGCTCTGTCCATCACATAGACAGCTCCGTTGTTACACACCGCCGTACTGCCGGTCACAATGTCGCTCGGTTCAAGTCCGACAGGATCCTTTGCATCATCCAATACAAGCCCGAATTTACTGGGCAGCGACGAAAGAAAAGAATATTGCATGTGGTTATTCAAGAACTCTGCCAATACATCATTGGGGACATTTTCGAACGGTTCTTCACTTGGATACCGCTCGCGAAGGAATGCCCCGCTCTCGCTATTCCAATATTCGGTTAAAGCGACGTCAGTCGGAGCGAATATCGCCCCCATGTCCACATTCACATTATCCGCTCCTCCTTCGGCATAATCGTTTTGCGAGGGATCGAATTTCAATAACCCTTTCACTTCCTGACCTCCGAAAGAAGTCAGACCGCTTCCGTCAGCCGAAGAATAGAAATAGCGACGCAGATATACGTTTTCCCCTCCAGCCAAAGGCGGATATAGCCCTTGTTCTGCATATGTCTCTTGCAACTGTTCATAACCGTTTGACACGCTATATTCTATAAATGGTGCAGAATAACGGTCAAGCAACTTACTGAAAAGTTTCGTATCTCCACATGAACGCAAATAGGCAGCCATGTTGGGCAAGGGATCGGGCACACCGTCCATGATATGAATGTAGCCGTTCTGGCAAGTCACATTGGGTTCACGCACTTTCACATTATTTATATATACATCGTCTTCATGGAATTCCGTTCCATTAAAGAGATAAGAAAAATCACTTTTAGTAATTCCTTTCGACATCATCTGACGCCAAATGAAATGCACCATCGGCACTGTACCATCATCCATGAGATTGTACACCGAGTGGTTTTGGTCACGCAGTCCGCTCCAATAGTCTGCACTCACTGAAGCCCCGGGAATCTCCATCTTCGTGATGGACGGAATCGAGTCATACACCGACCACTGCGTATTGGTACGGCGCATCACTTGTCCTTTTAAGATATCTTCTTCCAACGGTTGGTTGGTCAACAAATCAAGCACATACGCATTTTCCAACATAGAAGAGTTTACCAAATAACGCTTCATAGCCATGGAAATATGGTTTTCATCCATGCCTCGTGCCTTAAAATACGCGCGATAGGTATCGTCGTCGGTCACAAAGACCGTCACACTACCGGTCCTGCTCAGAAATCCGGTTCTGCCTAAGTCATCCACCATTTTCAAATAAATACTGAAATTGCCCCGACGTGCCAACTCGTCATAAATACTCTGTCCCAACCACACAGGCTTGTCCTGCGCCCACTCGTAGCCATCGGAACAGGACGGCAATACTCCTGACATACTTACCAATACGCCAGCAACCAGCATTCCGCTACACAACCTTGCACGTAATAAATCTTTCAACATAAAACTTTTTTTTAAAATCATGTTCCCCTTTCAGCCCCCAGGCCATTATAGATAAAGGTGGGCAGAGGTACCCAGCGGTACCCCCGCCCTATTTTCAGAAAACTTACTTGCCAGACACTACATATTTCATACCTCCCGCAATATAAATACCTCTCTTCAGGCCTTTTACTGCATCAGCTCGTCTTACTTGCCTACGCACAAGTTTACCTGTGATATCATAAACATCTACTATTTCTGAATCACGTCCGGCCTTGTCAGCTATCACGTCACCGATACCAGAACCTCTTTCCGTTCCGATATAATAAAGACGGAAGTTATCGGCATTCCAATAAGAGCCGGTACCACCAATGACACCACGTCCGCGAATACCGACGGTTACCGCACCATTATCCACATAGATTTCCGGCACTACGGTAGTAGTCCCCAATGAAGCCAAAGCAGCATCCCACACTTTGTTCGATGCATTGAAGGCACTATCGGCTGCTTCTATCTCCGTATAAACATATACCGTACTGTCTTCACCCGTGCTACTTTGTACAGTAGAACTTTCCACACTGTTCGTCTGAGCATACAAGGCTATATTTTCAGGTTGACGGGATACGAAAGTAGCTGCTTCCACGCGGTATGCACCAGTCGGAAGCTGGAATTTACCTTCTTCGCTAACCGTCGGCTGTGTACCTACAATCTGACGGTAGTTCGTAGCCGAAGCAATATTATGTCCGGCATTTCCCGACCAACTGTTACAAGACAGCCAAGTATCTCCGGAAGTACCGCTCGTACGTAAAGCATTGTCTGCATTCGTTTCACATACCCAACCGTTGATTTCCGTATTGATGTCATTACCTTCAGGATCTTTGGCATCTTGGAAGATGTTCGGATTGACAATAAATGTTGTCATATTGAACGGTTCCTCCACAGTAGCACGTCCCAAAACCTCTGGCGTCATGGCATCAATACACTCACGTTGCAATTCCTGAGCAAACAAATCGGCATCCAACGGGTCTAACTCGTCTGAAGCAAGAGCAGCTACTACATTTTGGTAAGCCTGCGTATTGTCAAGTCCACCGATTTGGTCGGCCAGCACCTTGGCTGTCCCCATCTGATAACAAAAAGCTACTGAATTCATAAACAATGTAGTGGCTTCTTTCAAAGAGGCACTTTGCTCACTTACGTCCTCCGACAAGTAATTCTTCCATGTCATATCTTCTGCAACGGGAATCGCTTCGTGCAACGCATTCAGGAAAGTTTCTTTCGCCGTAGGTAAGGCAGAAAGCGAACCATCTTTCAACTGTTGCTCAAACATTTTACCATTCACTACCAATGGATTGATAGTATCGAAATTAGCTAAAATAGCATAGGCTTCCGTTATGTAACTATCCATATCATCTATGGCCCAAAGAATGTCTTCTTCTGTGGCACTCTCATCATCGACCATATTGACATAACTGTCTTCATCTTCTTTATCTAAAGCCCAACCCAGATAATCAGAATCGTCAATGCCGCATACCATCAAAGAATCATGCAGGATTTGTCCGTCATATAAGCGTCCGCGCAGACGTTCACGGTAGGCACCTAATACGTCAGAACCCATAAAATACAACCGGAAGTTATCGGCATTCCAAGACTTACCCAAACCGGATTGATGGTTGTTCACCGGGTCTTCACCCCTTGCTCCGACATACAGTTGACCACCTTTCACCACAACGTTTTGCACCGTGGAAGTAGTCGTCATATCCTTTAAGGCAGCATCATACAAGGTACGATCCATATTGAAGAACACAGTATCGAAGTTCACACTGTCTGAAGAAGCATAAAGTATGATCTTCTTCGGGTCTGTATTGGCATAAGTAGCGGCACGCAGCTCATACAAACCGTCTGGTAAACTAACGGCTCCTTCTCCGTCTCCTCCGATTTTCTGATAATAATGTGTACCGGTAACATCATTACCCTGGTTGCCAGACCAGTTATAAGCATTTAATTCCGCGTCGCCATGAGCTTTTGTAGTGTAGTTACTGTTATCACGTCCACCCTGTACACCAAGCCAACCGCCCGGATACTGGTTAGTCTCACCGTTTTGGTAGATATTAGGATTCGTGATGAAACAAGTCAAATCTAAAGGATTCTCTTCTGAAGCTCCGGCCAAAAAGTCCGAACTCATATTATTCCGACACAGAGCTGTCAAAGCAGCCACATCAAGCACCATATCATCGTATGTCAAATCCGCAGCCTGCAAATCGGTCGCAACCTTTTGGTATTCAGTTGTCGTCGACAATGTTCCGATTTTATCTGCCAAAGCCTTTACAGAAGTCAGAGGATAAGACAAGGCTGCCCACGTTTGTGCATTAGACACAGCCGTATTCAACGCCGTAGTTTGGTCGGAAGCCACATCAGCCATACCGGCCA
>ENA-ORMS01000971-ORMS01000971.1-human-gut-metagenome-genome-assembly--contig:-NODE-971-length-25679-cov-6.961872_pt1 | contig 25679 bp, 22 predicted proteins | sample MGYA00242104_ERZ508997 | MGnify/ENA primary metagenome ERZ508997 (study PRJEB26280, sample SAMEA2338704) | human gut metagenome | biome: human gut; feature: human-associated habitat; material: faeces... | reverse complement strand
GCCACCGAGTCGACCACCGTATTGTCGCGGTCGTGCCCGATGCCGCATATCACCGGCAACGGAAACTGCGCTACGTTGGCAGCAAGGTCATAGTTGTCGAACGAATTCAAATCGCTTGTCGAGCCGCCACCACGGATTATCACCACACAGTCGAAAAGATCGGCATAGTCGTTGATGCGCTCCAAAGCGGCGATGACCGATGTCACCGTGCTCTGCCCCTGCATCACCGCCGGGAAAAGACACGTGTAGAACTTGATGCCCGACGGGTTGTTGTGAAGCTGATTCATAAAATCGCCATATCCAGCAGCGCCAGCGGCAGAAATCACAGCGACACGCTGAGCGACGTCGGCCCACGGCAACTGCTTGTTCATATCAATTATGCCCTCGCGCCTCAGCCGGTTGAGTATCTCCTGTCGCTGACGGGCCATGTCGCCGAGCGTATAAGTGGGATTGATGCCGGTTATCACCACCGACAGCCCGTACTGCTCATGGAAATTGGCACTGACCTCAACCATCACATTCATTCCCGACGCAAACGGCTGCCCCGTGGCTCTCTCAAACTCACAACGCAGACGGGCATACACACTCGCCCAGACAATGCCACGCATACGGGCAAGCGTCTGCCCCGTCTGTGCATCCTTCTGCACCAACTCAAGATAGCAATGACCGCCGCTCTGACGCACGTCGCTTGTCTCAGCCACAACCCAGCACCGCTGCACCGACGCATCGTGCAGCAAGCCGCCGATGCGCCGATTGAACTCCACCAATGATATCGCAGTTTCTCCCATATCCTTATTTTTCACCATAAGACAGTGCAAATCGAGCGCAAAGCATCCATACTTGATTGGACCTGCTCTGCCGAGATGCATATGCAAACATACTTAAAATTTGCCGCATTGCAAAACTCCGCAACCACAACGTTCCGCAACCACCGCTGACAGACAACGACTTGCATATATTGTGAAAAATAACTGCAAAAAAACATCCCAAAAAATTTGGCAGACTGAAATATCTGATATATCTTTGCACTCGCAAAAGCGAACCACTGGAGAGGTGGGTGAGTGGCTGAAACCAACAGTTTGCTAAACTGTCGTAGGGGTTATTCTCTACCACGAGTTCGAATCTCGTCCTCTCCGCGGAAGAAATACAGAAAATCGTCCGACTAAAGCCGGACGGATTTTCGGAGAGATGGCAGAGTGGTCGATTGCGGCGGTCTTGAAAACCGTTGAGGGTCAAACCTCCGGGGGTTCGAATCCCTCTCTCTCCGCTGAAACAAAAACGAAGGACTTCACAAAAGCCTTCAAAAACAGCATTAAAGCACCGTATATCAATAGATTACGGTGCTTTTTCTATATAGGCGCCCCAACAAGGTGAAGGCTTGTATGTAGGGTTTGGCAGTCAAAGTTCGGGGTCAGTAGAAATTTAGTGGGGATAAATTTCTACTGACCCATAATCTTTCCTTTCAAGCACAAAGGTAATTCCGGTTTTTACAAGTTAAGGATAAACCGTTTGACGGCACCGGGGAGAAATCTCCACACTCACAAGGTAGTATTTCTCCCCATGTCCTTGCCCTCATGGTAAGAGCCGTGTCATTGGACGCGCCTCTTGAAACAAAGATTATATGCTCCAGCATAACACCATTAAAATTTGGCTTATGAATACAGAAAACGCTTACATTCCGGTCGAACCGACAAGAGGACGAGGAGGAATCCCTTTATAAATCTCCATTCCAAAATCGCCTATCGGTCAATTTCATGATATAATTGCATTTTCTTTTTCAGGTATTCTTCTTTGCCGATAAAATTTTGAGAGCCTATAGCTCCTCCGGCATATTCAAACACTACGAAAGGTGAGTAAACAATAGAGGCTTCAGATTCATTGATTTTCTTTTGTTCATCAGAGGAGAGCGGTATATGATATATCTGATAGTAATACTTTCCCATACCGATGCGACGGAATCCGATACAAAAAGGAGCGTCAGGAATAGCCTGCAAGGAAATAGAAATACAGCCTATTTCATCCAACTCTTTCTTCAGCCATATTAACGAATTTCTGTCGAGACCACTTTGGATTAGTAATGAATCTATCTTTTCCTCGCTCGGATCCCAATTGGATTTCATCTCACCACTGCTGTTTGAGAAATGGAAGATAGAAACATCGCCATGCTCAAATTCAATATCTACGGAACATCCGGGAGTCATTTTATTGTAAAGATTACGATATATCTGCTCCATGCGTCTGCCATATTCTGTATAATGACTTTCCATAATATCGGCATCACATCTGTTGAACGGATTGAGAAATATGAACAAAATCAAAAGAATATTTACACCATTCAACCCCAACAATATTTTCTTATGTTTGCTATTGCACCTTAGCGAACAGACAAATGATATGCAGGCAACAATAAATGCAGGAATGAATAACCAAAAGAACATGGCAATCACCCATACGAATATCAAATCGCTTACAATGAGTCCTAAAAGACACACGGAAAGGAACAATACACAAATGTATTGTATTGTTATCCATAATGGTTTATCGGTCAGTTTCATAGTTCAAAAAATATAAGATTGCGAATGAATAGATATAGAGTGTAACTACGAAAATCCACATGCCGATTTTCCATCTAAGTCTTGTTTTATCGGGTAAATTCCCGAAACGGATATAATATCGTTCACTCCGTTTTTCAAAGTCCATGAACCACCCACATATAAAATAAACTGCAAGTGTAATCCACGCCAACGTACAATTATGCCAATGGAATATGATTGAAAAGCATAATGCCATCACAATGCCACCATCCAAAAGCCTGATATCATAAACGCTGGGAAGGGTGTCTTTCTTGTTGTTTCTACCCAGAGCCATCAATGCGTATGCACGTATCTGAACAATGTTGTTGAAAATGTATGCAAATACATTTCTTATTCGAATGGTTACTTGTTCACGGTTGCACCAACGGCGGATATATGTGTAGCTATCGCTAAACATTCCGCTCTGAAAAATACATCTATGTTTATTCTTGCGGGCTTCTTTGATAATTGCCAAAGCATCTTCCTCTTTGCCATTATGAATAAGAGTCATAAGATATAGCAGTCGGTCGGGGTCATAATCCATTTTTGACTCGTCAGGGAAAAATGAGTCTGCATTAGGATTGGCAATTATGAATTTTGATATTGCATCCGTTGCATTTTTGAACATTCCATCAATTATATCAGTGAGTTCCTCCTTGTCTGTAACTTTCGTTATCTCGTCTGAAGTTAGGATTTGCCCTGATAGAGAGTAAGCTCCTGTTCCACGCAAGCTCAAAGGTTCTTTCTTGTTATCCGAGGCATCCCATATATTCCACCACAAATCATCGGCATACATAGGCTTGACAGTAAGCCGGGCTTCATCGGAAAGAAAATAAAGACAGAAAAAATAGTCGTCCTCAACCTTGAAGTTGATATAAGAGCTTTGGCGAAAACCATATTTACGGCTCACGCTACGTCTGGCATCGGCTATCATTTTCTGGTATTCTTTGTCGGTCATCTCACTATCAATCCAGTTCTTATCCACAAAATTAATACAATTTTCGCTAAAGCCGTTACGTTACCATACGCAAAGTGTTTGAACTGAGTGGAAAACATGAAATCTTATCCCTCTTTTATGTGATTCTGCGGTTTCAGCCTCATTTCCCTGCTTTTCCTTCTGTTTTGGCTACTATTTTATGTAGTTTGTGTCTCTTACATTGTACGAATATCATTATCAAGTTCTTTTCTCCATACTATAATTCCTATAGTCAGAAAAATAATCGTGAAAAGTAAAGCGGCTTGAGCATAACCAATAGGCAAGTAATCATCTTCAAAAAAGAGATAATCTGTTTTTGAAGAATAATACAGCTTAGGTATTTCTCCTGCCTTTATTTTGTCCAATATCCGATCTCCTGTATGTAATGTATATTGTTTAGAGTTGTATGTTATATAAATTTGATTTGAACTTTTATAGTGTCTCTTTTCCAAATATCCATTATATGTATAGCCAGTAATAGGATTTTGAGTTTGTTCTATATATCTGCCATATAAATTGAACAGATATAGAACAAGAGATATTTCGATTATGAAAGGTTTGCCCGTGACCTTTTTATGTGCGATTACTGGTTTGATGACGGGTTTGTATTCCGGGTGGCTTAAACGACTATTCGGGCAGGGTTAAAACCCTGCCCGAATAAACAGAGCAACGATGAAACGGAAAAGCATTTATAAAATCATCCTGCGGGTGTTATTATTCTGCCTTATGTGGCGGCTCGCCTGCACAGCCGGAGCAATCACGGCGGTAACGGCATATCTTGTATTTCGTGCCGCCTGTTTCCTGCTCCGGGTCTGCCTGCCGGCGTTTTATGCGTTGTGCGTGGCTCTGCTTTTCCTGCTGTTGCTTTCCCTATTGAGTATATAACGAATAAAAAACAGAATATCATGCAATCATTGAACAGAAACGGGGTGAGCATCACCCAAGCACCGGGAGAGGAAAAATTTGTAAAATACCGTCCGGTCGCATTCAAGGGACGGATATTTTACCAGTACGACTACCGCCACACGGACGGGGAACTGTTTTCCACAGTGGCTAAAACGCTGGCAGAGTGCCGCCACAGGCGGGATAAATGGATAGAAAAGAAAGAACAGGGTAATAACAGATAAATTTTAAGGGTATGAAAACGACAGAAGTAAACAAAAACCTAATCGGCAGGCGTTGCGAGTGCATTTTTACGGGCTTAATGGTAACGGGCGCTATCGAGGACATCCAAGACGACCGGCATTCCACAGCGGTAAAAGTCCGCTTCGACCACCCGCACCAGTGGGGCGATGATTTGTATAATGATGTGTGGGCGTGTGGGCGCAAAATTGACGAGTTCGGCACGCTGCATCATTTGCACCTGCTGGTGGATAAGCCGGACTTTCAGATAATGATGGTAGTTTTTGGCGAGCCACTCAGCCGGATAGACCGCAGCGTTTTTGAAGATGTTGAAATGTGTGTGGGGGGGGCCTGCAAAGTTGGATAAACAGTTATGAAAGTGTCAGGTTCGTAGCCATAAACGGACATACGGCGGTCATAACGGAAGAATATAACATAGAACAGGAAATGAGTGATTAGAGAAATATATACCCATACAGAACCTTAAAATTAAAATTAGTTGATACAACGGCGGCATTTCTGCCGCCGCTACTTTCTTTCATGAGTCCACTAACGCCAGAGGCGTGAAAAGAGGTAACGACGAAACCTTGTTATAAAAAACTTAAAAGGTTGTTTTTTAAATTATTTTTAAAATCATTTGAGAAAAAAAGGCTATCAAATAATTGTATATGCCTAGTATAGAAATTTGCACTAATCTGCATTATTCTTTTATCAACAGTTTTGGTATCTATTTTTTTTAATTTGCTTATTTCAAAGAACTTTCCATTAAAATAACATTGATAAAATCTATCCTGAAGGTTATTATTAAGTAACAAATCAAATATGATAAATCCCTCAGCAACCTTTTTTGATGATAGTTCAGATTCAACATCCTGAATATAATCTTCAAGACGACATAAACTAGTAGATAATAATAAATATTGGTATTTACTATTATCTGTTTGTTTTAATATATAGTTATTTTGTTTTATACAAGACATGATTTTGAATCTTCTATTATTTCTAATGTTTTAGTAATTATATCATCAGATTCGTGTTTTGAAATGATTTTGGTAGTTACAACCATTCCATCAACATGAAATAAAGCATGGCGATGAATCTTATAATATTTATACATTTTGCAGATTTTACTTTGCATGCCTGAATCTGTAATTATACTTTTTCCCTTGTCTGTAAAAACGCAGTTATCTCCATCGCATTTAATATATTCTCCAAATCCTTCTTTAGGAATCACGATACCTCTATTCTTAAATATTTGTTTCATAATTCCTTCTAACGCTCTTAATGCGGGAAAGGCAAAAGCTGAATAATCATCAAGTTCCACGCCAATTTTTGCTAATGCTAAACTAGGGGTCAATATAACTTTTATTTTATCTTCTATCAAATCATGCGTAGTAGGTAACTTATTTTCTAATTCACCTAAAATATCAGCCGTAGTTAGATTTGTCTCATAGAAAGATAATTGTTGTTCAATAATATCTTTAAATGGCATTAATTCTGACAAAAGTTCTATTATTTCATTAAATAATAGCATTGGTTTCCCCTGAACTTGAAAAGAATTATTAATATGCTTAGTGACTGTAATTGTATCACCTTGCTTTCCCTTTATTTTAATAATTCTTTTTCCTGCTTGTTCTGTTTTGTCATTTTCAATAGTATTCCCATTTTCAGTCAAAAATGATAATAATGTATCAAAATCTTCATCTCGAATACTTTTTATATAAAAACTATTTGACTTAAAGGTCTTTATTTCACAAATAGTGACCAAATGCTCTGCTATTTTTTTTGATAAATCTTGATTTGTTCCTACTTTATAATGTAATGTTGTAGTCCCATCTAGATTTTCATAAACATTCAATAAAGCATTAGGAATACCTGTAGCTATAAATTTGAAAATTGTTAAATTATTAGGTTTACATTCTTTTTGTATCTGATAATCTTTAGATAACTCTGTACTTATGTATTCATAGAGTTTTTCTCTATTGAGCTTTAGACCTTTCATTTCTACCACTTTTATTCGCAAAGATATAATATAAAAAGCACTTAGCATTAAATTGCAAAGCGCTTTTTTAGAATTTTCATATCTGTTAGGGGTTCTTCTCTTCATTCTCATTGTTAAAATTGAACGAAACCTGCTGCATCTGCCCGAAGCTGTCGATGATATAGATGTCAATCGTCTACTGGTCAGTCGATGCCGATATGTAGTAGAGCCGGAATGTTTCTTTCTCCAGCGGGTACAGGTCATTGGGCAGAAACACCGTGCCGTCATCCATTTCCAGCTTTCCTTTGCCGTCAGGCTGGAAATAGCGTATCTGGTAGGTCGTAGGCTGGTAGTCACCGCCACGCACCAGTTGGCAGCGTATTTCGGCGGTTTCCCCGACTTTCAGCCTTTTGGGTACTGGCAGCGTTTCGATGCTGAACGGGTATGCCTGCTGAATATCCAAGTTGTCATTACAGGCGGTGACAAGCACGAGGGCGGCCACGATGTAGCAGCCCATGATGATTTTATACATTACATTCTTCATATACATTATTATATAGCGGTCAGTTGATAATGAATTTCAGTCCCATGCCTACCTGCGTGTGGAACTTGCCGATGTCCGAGCCGAACAGCATACGTTCCCTCGCATTGACGAGCAGCACCACCCGGTCGGTCAGGTAGGTTTCCAGTTCCAGCGTGAGCGCACCGCCGTAGATGAAACAGTCCTTGTCCAGCAGCGTAGCCCCGTCCGGCAGCAGCTTGTCGCCCCGGTTGCTTGTTCCATACCCGGCGAGAGCCGACAGCCCCAGCGAGAGGAAAAAGGTCTTTACATTTATGAAACTAATACCTAAATATCAAACTGGAAAAGACATATTACCAATAGATTGGCGACCTCATTCTGAATTAGATTCTAAGTATAACTTAGGTTCTAAATCTTATGATAAAACAGGGCAAGTATCGGGTCAGTAGAAATTATTTGAATCCTGGATATAAAAACAATATAAATCCATCTGTTGCAAGAAAAGAAGCATCCGCCACAAAAAGTGACGGATGCCGATATCAACTCAGTTTCATAGGAGCCACGCCTGCAAGCGTGGTTCCGGTCACAAATAATGTGCGAGTCTCGTCAATCCTACTCGTTGATGAGCGACATACCCTTTCGGATAGCCTCCTCATTGAGAGGAATCAATTTATGATGGCGCTCAGGCAACGACTTCTTCAAGCCTTTTATCACACTTTCCAATGTAACCATCGGGCACACCTTCAAGAGCGCGCCGAGCACAATCATATTGTACGTTTTTGAATTTTTCATCTCCAACGTAGCGTCCATAGCCGCAACATTGTAGACCTTTATGTCCTTGCGCGTTGGAGCGCGATGAATGCCGTAGTTGTCATAGATGAGTATGCCTCCCGGCTTCACCTTGCTCTCAAACTTGTCAAGGCTCTGCTGGTTGAGCACCACAGCGATGTCGAAAGCGTTAAGAATCGGCGAGCTTATCTTCTCATCACTTAGAATCACGGTCACATTCGCCGTGCCGCCACGCTGTTCTGGGCCGTAAGCCGGCATCCATGTCACTTCCTTATCTTCCATCAAGCCCGAATAGGCAAGAATTTTGCCCATCGACAGCACACCTTGTCCGCCGAATCCGGCTATAATAATTTCGTGTTTCATCGTCTACTCATTTTTTAGGTCGCCCATAGGGTAATTGGCAAACATATTCTCTTCCATCCACTTGTTGGCATCTACCGGACTCATTTTCCAGCCAGAGTTGCAAGTGCTGACAATCTCCACCACCGAGGTGCCCTTCTTGTCGAGCGTGTTCTGGAACGCCTTCTTGATGGCAGCCTTCGCCTTGCGCACGGCAGCAGGAGTGTGCACGCTCTGACGCGTCACGTAGCAAGTGCCGTCGAGCAGCGACAGGACGTTGCTGATTTTAAACGGATATCCATTCAAGTCGACACGTCGTCCGTAAGGCGTTGTGGCAGTCTTCATGCCGAGCAGCGTCGTCGGGGCCATCTGTCCGCCAGTCATGCCATAGATTGCATTGTTGATGAAGATGATTGTAATGTTCTCACCGCGGTTGGCGGCATGGATAGTCTCGGCAGTACCGATGGCAGCCAAGTCGCCGTCGCCTTGATATGTGAAAACGAGGTTACCTGGATACAAGCGGTTTACGGCAGTAGCGATAGCAGGCGCACGTCCGTGGGCAGCTTCAATCCAGTCGATGTCAATATAATTATAGGCGAAGACGGCACAACCCACAGGCGCAATACCCACAGCGCGGTCTCCGAGTCCCATTTCTTCAATCAGTTCGGCTACGAGTTTATGAACAACACCGTGGCTGCAGCCAGGGCAATAGTGCATGTGATTGTCGTTCATCAAAGCCGGTTTCTTATAAACCAGATTCTCAGGTTTGATAATATCGTTGATGTCCATGACGGGAATGCTTTAGTTATTTCTGATAGATTTTTTGTTTGAACGCTTCGAGAATCTCGTCAGGCGTAGGCACGATGCCACCCAAACGTCCGAAGTGTTCCACTTTCACTGCGCCGTCGACAGCGAGACGCACGTCCTCAATCATCTGTCCGGCATTGATTTCCACTGTCAGTACGCCTTTTGTACGTTCTGCCAAACGCTTAACCTCTGCATACGGGAAAGGCCACAACGTGATTGGACGGAGGATTCCGATTTTGATTCCTTCCTTGCGTGCCATCTCCACTGCTTTCTGGCTGATACGCGCGATTGAGCCGTATGCCACGATGAGATAATCGCAATCGTCAACGGCATACTCATCGAAACGCACTTCGTTTTCCTCAATTTTCTTGTATGTAGCCTGGAATCGAAGGTTGTTCTCCTCCATCTTTGCAGAGTCAAGTTCAAGCGACGTGATTACGTTGCGCGCACGTCCCGGTGTGCGTCCTGTGGCTGCCCATGGGCAACGTTTGCGCACTTCCTCGTCGGTCAGACGCGGACGCTGCGGCGGAAGCACCACCTTCTCCATCATCTGTCCGACAACACCGTCGGCAAGAATCATCGCCGGGGTGCGGTATTTGAACGCCAAGTCCCATCCGAGACCAACGAAATCACACATTTCCTGCACCGACGACGGAGCCAGCACGATGAAATGATAGTCACCGTGTCCACCACCTTTTGTTGCCTGGAAATAGTCAGCCTGCGACGGCTGGATAGTTCCAAGTCCAGGTCCGCCACGGCTCACGTTGATAACCAAGGCTGGCAATTCCGATGCTGCGATATACGACAAACCCTCGCACATCAAACTGATACCTGGACTCGACGACGACGTCAGCACCACTTTGCCTGTTCCTGCCGCGCCATAGACCATATTGATCGACGCCACCTCACTCTCTGCCTGAAGCACAACCATACCCGTGGTTTCCCACGGCTGTTCTGCCATCAGCGTTTCAAGCACCTCCGACTGCGGAGTGATTGGATATCCGAAATAGGCATCGGCTCCATAGCGGATAGCCGCGATGGCAAGAGCCTCGTTGCCTTTCATCAATCTTATTTCTTTTTCCATAGTGAAATTCGTTTTTCGATTTGTTAATCTACGCGTACTTTATAAACTTCAATACAAGCGTCGGGACAAACCAACGCACAACTTGCGCATCCGATGCAAGCGTCGGGATTAGACATGTAGGCAAAGTGGTAGCCACGGTCGTTCACCTCCTTTGCCTGTAACGACAAAGTTTTTGTGGGGCACGCCACCACGCATAGGTTGCATCCCTTGCACCGTTCTTCGTTAACCACTACTGCGCCTTTGATTTTAGCCATAGTTCTTGTGTTTAATTGCTACAAATTTAAAGTAAAATATGTAATCTTTTTAAGGATTTAGTTCTATTTAATTTTTGGCACAATCGACCTTTTTTTGTGTAATTCCGACTACTCAGAATCGCCTTTTTTGTGCAATCGCGCCCCATATTGCGCACACGCCATCATTGAGTGTGCAATTCTTCAAATGCATAATTCAAAAAATCGTTGAACGGTTTTGCCAATTGAGCGTCTTTTGCAACTTGCTTCTGCCAATTTCCGGCTGCAAACAATGATTTTTTATATTTTTTTTGCACAAGGAATTCTTTCATTTTGAAAATTTCAGGGCGCGGACAGTCTTTCGGATAGCCTTTTGGCAACGTCTTCAGGCTTTCTCCTATCAGACCGGGATATTCCGATTTGAAAGCAGGACTGTCTATAATCTCAAGAAATTCGTCAAGATTATCGTAGATGTTGCGCCGCAGAAAGCGCAGCACAGGCATTTCCGGAAACCACACGCCACTGAAAAATGCGCATCCGTCGGGATCAATATGCAGATAGTAGGCGGCCTCCTTGCATTTCTTACCTCCGTGACCAAGCACCACTCCAAAATGGGTCTTATACGGCGATTTGTCGGCTGAAAAACGGATGTCGCGATAGATGCGATACACGCATTGCTCTGGCGCGACTCCGGCAAGATGCGGGTCGAAACGCTCTATTTCGGCAATCAGCACGCCTACCTCTTCCAAACATTGACGGCGGATGTCGTTATACTCTTCTTTATGCACACCAAACCACTGGCGGTCATTGTTAACCTTCAGCGCGGTCAAAAAGTCGAGCATTCTGCTTATTCCAGTCATAGCGAGTTAGATTTGTGGTTGCTAATTTAGAAATAAAAAATGTGGTTTCAAAATTTTCAACCGAAAATCTTGAAACCACATTATCAATTTTTTGCGCCGCTACTGCTTCACATTTATAGCTTCCCCGACAGCACTTTCATTGTTTGCACGGTCGAGCACCGTAACCACATAGGTGAAATGGCCATGGTCGGCGCCAAGAGCATATTCCGGCTTGTAAGTGACACACTGTATCGCCTCTGCATTGTCGATGTTAACGTCAACGCCCTTGTCAAAACGATAGACCACATAGGCACGCGCCTCCTGCATAGGGTCGGCGGTCGACGGAGCCTTCCAAAGAAGGCGGTCGCCGTCGCGGCGGAGCGAAGTGACCTCGCCGGGCTTCACGTCGTCGATCCACGGATAGTTGGGCACAAGAGCCACTGTGCGCTGCTGATTCATGGCAAGAGAGTCGGCCACGCCCTTATAGTTGGCTGTGATCATATACCCAGGCCACCAGCAGTTACCCTGAATATTGGGCAGCTCACGCGACAGGCGGATTTTGTGATCGAGCTGCGTAGGGTCGGTCGACGGGGCAAGGTCTGGAGTGTCCATCGTAGTCTTCACGTTTTGTCCGATATACATGTGGCGACCGTTGGCGTTGTCGTTCCACCAATACGCCAGTTTCTCCGACGAGGCCACCTTCCTCTCAAGCGTCCAGTAAAGCTGGGGAAGCATATAGTCCACCCATCCTTTTTCCGTCCAAAGCAACACGTCGGCATAGAGGCCGTCGTAGTTTTGAAATCCGTTTGTATCGCTGCCACGCGGGTCGCTCGACTTGTTGCGCCAGATTCCGAACGGACTTATGCCTAAACGCACCCACGGCTTCTGCGCCTCAATCACCTCGTGCAATCCCTCGATGAGCAAGTCGACATTATGACGGCGCCAGTCGCCGCGGTCCATCCCCTCTCCATATTTCTTATACGACTTGCTGTCGGGGAAATCCAATCCATCCACAGGATAAGGATAGAAATAGTCGTCCATATGGATGGCGTCAAAGTCGTAGCGCGTAATCAAGTCTTTGACCACACTCTCAATAAAACTGCGGTTTTCAGGCAAGCCTGGATCGAAATAAAGTTTGCCGTCGTAAGCGACGAAACGCTCGGGATGCTTGTAATAGATGTGGTTCTTTGGCAATTTCTCATTTTTCGATGTCGTCACACGATACGGGTTAAGCCATGCGTGAAGCTCCATGCCGCGCGCATGAGATTCCTCAATCATAAACTGCAGCGGGTCCCAATAAGGCGACGGGGCCTTGCCGGCAGTGCCAGTCAGGAAACGGCTCCACGGCTCCAGTTCCGACGGATAGAAAGCGTCGGCGCTCGGACGCACCTGGAAAAGCACGGCGTTGCAGCCTGCGGCTTTAAGTTTGTCGAGTTGGTCGCAGAGGTATGCCTTTGTCTCATCTGTTGTCATTTTGGCATATTGGCTCTGATGCACTGTGTGGATCCATGCTCCACGGAATTCTTGTTTCGGATTTTCGGCATGCGCCATCGGCAGCGTCAGCACCGCCGCGCACAAAGCCGTCAAAATTTGTTTCTTCATTCGAATAAGATATGTTTGTTTGTTGATTTGCCCACGAAGTTACAACGCATCGCCGGAATATGCAAATTTTAGTCTAAACGCTCCATAAATTGTTCCGTAACCCCACATTCGCTTTCGGCAATAGAAAGAAAACATTAAATTTGCGCCTATGATTAAGAAAGTTTTTTTACAAGCGACAATATGCCTGCTGCTTGCGGCATGCAGCAACGACCCAAACCCATTGGTGACCGGATACGGCGACGTGCGGTTTCTGCTGTCGGTCGACCCCTCCGTCACTCCTGTGGCGGGAGCGGCGGGCATCGACGTCGACGCCCCTTCTGCCGACGCTTTGGCTCTCTCTGCCATGAATTGCCGCACGGCGACGGTGAAGTCGTGGGCTTCTCTTGCCAAATTCGAGAGCGGATCGCAGAAATTGCCTGTGGGTGAATATATCTTTTCCGCCAGCTACGGCGACAAGGATCAAGAGGGATTCATTGCCCCGACATTTTTTGCCGAACAACCAAACTTCGTGAAAGAGGATGAAGAAACCACGGTCGACATAAAATGCGGTGTGGCTCAGACTCTTGTGTCGGTTTCGTTTACCGATGCGGCTAAAAATTTGGCGGACAACATCATGATGCGCGCAAAGACTGCATCCGGAGAATATGTGGACTTCACGACCAGCGAAAAGCGGACAGCCTGTCTGCGTCCCGGCAACATGCGCTGCGAGCTTGCCATCGCCGACGCTTCGGGGCGCAAAGTGGCTCTGCAGCCATTCGATGCTTTCGCCGCCGATGCCGCTACACACCATCAATTCCGCTTCGATGCCGACGGCAACATCCTGACATGCGTGTACGATGAACACACGGCATCTACGCCTTACCGGCTGACGGTCGACGACGCTCTGTTCTCCACCCAGTCGCCTACTATCACTGCCGTGGGCTTTGACAACGACAACAGCTACAGCATGCTTGAATACAACAGTCCGGACAAACGGCTCGGTGTTGACATCAACGTGGCTGGAGGATTGAGAAATCTGTATTTTACAGTCATATCCAACAATATGGATGACAACTACTGGACTGCCGAGACCGACATTGCCGCCACCGACGCCGCCACCCTTGCGTCGCAGGGCATCACTGCCACAGGGCTTGAAAAGGGGGCGACAAACGCATCGCTCGACCTGTCGGCAATCGTAGCCCGGATGCACGCTTCCGAAAGCGGGGCTGCCACCGTGCACAAAATCATTCTGCAGGCACGCGACGAGGCTGGACGCGTAGCGCTGTCACCAATGGTGCTGACAGTGGAGATACGCCCAGTAAAAATCGCATTGATACAGCCCGCCGCCATACGCCCTTCCGCCGACAAAGTCGCACTGGAGATTGAATGCAGCGGCGACCTGCCTGCCGACAAACTAACTTTTGAAACGAAAGGTCCGTCAAGCCTTGACCAATGGCAAGAAGTGACAGCCGCAAACGTCAAACGCGTGGCTGTGGGCAGATACACCGCCACCCTGCCTCTCGCTCCTGGCATAAGTGCCACTCTCGTGAGAGCCTCTTACAACGACGGCATGAAATATACGGAGCCTGTCGCCGTGGAGCGCGACGTGCCCGAATATAAAGTGATGTGCAGCCAAGAAAACATCTGGTCGTCGCAAGTCGACCTGATGTTCGAGGGCGACGACCTTAGCGAAGTTGTTCCTTATATCGGCGTCCTTGTGAAACCAAACGGAGGCGGATGGCATCCTGCCGTGACCGAACGCAACGTGGCCGACCGCCGCGTCACGGTAAAAACGCTCACCCCGTCTACTTCCTACGAAATCGCCGTAATCTCAAGCGGCAACGACTCCCATGAGTTCGGAGTAACGACAGAGTCGGCTCTCGAACTGCCCAACGCCGACTTTGAAGACATTGACGAAACCATCAGAATGAAGCACGTGAACTGTGGCGGCAAATATTCCAACCTGTCGAGCTGGATGCCAATCTACAACAAAGCCGACATCATCGTCAGCGAACCGAAGAAGTGGGCAAGCGTAAACAAAAAAACGTGCGCGAAGTTTGCCTCAACCTCAAACACATGGTTCCAAGTGCCTACAACAGAAATCATTCCGTCAACTGGCTCAGGACAGTGGGCCGTGCGGCTGCGCAACGCCGCATGGAGCTGGCACGGAGTGGAACCGGCGCGCGACGCACGCACCGACCGGCACTACTACAGCTCCTATGCTCCCACCCTGGCAAACCGCTCTGCCGGCAAACTGTTTCTCGGCAGTTACTCGGTCGACAAATCCGGCTTGGAAACATATAATGAAGGCATAGCCTTCCGTTCCCGTCCAACCGCCGTCAGCGGCATATACACATTCGTGCAGGACTATCACGACACCTCGGAAACAGGACTTGTGGTCATCTCACTTGTCAACGACGAGGACGGGAAAGAAGTGGAAATTGGCCGTGGTGTGGGCTATCTGAAACCATCAACGTCGTTCACGCGCTTCAACGTGCCTGTGGTCTACTCAATACGCAACAAGCGCGCAACGCGCCTGAAACTGATGGTGGCATCGTCAAACCACGCATCCTATTCAATCGAAGAGGAGTCGCGCAACATCAAGACTTCCGACTATCTGGAAACTGCAGTGTCGACCGGCGCGGAACTGACCGTCGACCAGTTGTCACTACTCTACGAATAGTATGCCTTCCGATAGAAATGCATAGACTGGGTAAAGTTCAACCTTGCCCTATGCCGACGTTTCTTGAATATGGATGGTCTATTGGCTATTGCCATTGATCCGAGCTACATCAGCAAGTCGGGCAAGAAGACTCCGCATATCGGTACTTTCTGGTCAGGTTGTGCAAGTTCCATGAAGCATGGACTTGAAATCATGGGACTGGCTCTTGTCGATGTCTATGCCAACAGTTGCATGATGCTGCGCGCCCATCAGACTCCATCTACAGGAGAGTTGAAACTGCGCAACATGACTCTCGTGCAACATTACATAGCGGTCATCAAGCGTTACAAGAAGGAATTTTTGAAGGTCACCGATATTGTTGTTGCTGACGCATTCTTCTCTATCCGTCCGTTTGTGGACGGAATCAAAGAGTGCGGTTTCCATCTTGTCAGCCGCTTCAGGGATACAGCGAGCCTATACTATGTGTATACGGGGCCTCGTTCCCACAAGCCTGGACGCCCCAAGACACTTGACGGAAAAATCGATTACAAGAAACTTGACCTCACACGCATGGTTGAGCTGCATATTGAAGGACTTGAAGGCACAGCCTACACACTCATAGCTTATTCAAAGGCATTGAAGCAGAAAGTGCGTCTTGTCATTTGGATTATGCCAAACGGAAAGCACAAGCTTTTCTTCTCAACAAAGACATCTATGTCGGGTGAGGATGTGTTGCGCACATATCGCTCAAGATTCCAAATAGAGTTTTGTTTTCGCGATGCAAAGCAATATACTGGTCTTACGCATTGCCAAGCAAGACACAAGAACCAGTTGGACTTTTCCTATAATGCATCATTCGCATCACAGAATGTTGCGAAAGTGATGATGAAGGAAAATGGAGTGCCGTATTCCATGGCTTCTTTCAAGGAAATCATGGCAAACACATACATCGCTAAATTAATTTTCGACAAGTGTCGGACAATACCGAACCGAAAGTTAATTAGTCATACTATCAAAGAACTCTTCGGCTGGCAGCGCAAAGCCGCTTAGCCGTTATCTCAAATTTTAACGAACTATTGTTATGGGGTATTCTATATTCTCAATAGTCTTTGTCTCTGTTGTGAAACGCATTTGTTCTGGATACTGAGATGCCATCTGAAGGAATAGCACTAAGCGCAGTTCTTTATCTGGTGTTTCCGTGAATGAGTAGTTCCAAAGGTAGTAGAACAAGTCGCTGCTTTGTGCTAGGAAACCATTCAGCAGTTCCTGATGATTGAAGGCTCTTGCCGTTTCTGTTTGTTCTTCCAGATAACTCTCGTCAATCTTTTCCGCAAGCCTCGACTTGATGTTTGCCTTCTTCGACAGGCGCTTTCTGATGTTGTCCAGTATCTCAAGGGCGGCATCTTCATTGCGAAGGAAATCCAGAGACACTCGGGTAACATACTTGGGCTTGCTCTCCATCCAGACGGTATTGGTCTGCGCCATTACCTCCTTCACGTTGGTTGCCTGCTCTATCATGAACTGGTCGCGCAGGTATTTCAGCTGTCGCACACGCTTCACCAGTCGGCTCTGATATTCTATGCGGTTCAGGTATTCTATAATCTGAGCGGTGATGGCTATCAATCCGTGAGCAGACTCACGCAAACCATCACGAACCTCGCTGACAGTCTGTTTCAGCCCATAGTCGGATACACTCGAAAAGAAAATGGTCTGCTCGTCTATCACGTGCTCCGTCTGGCGTATCAGTTCGCCTATCAAGCGCGCTTTCTCGTCAAAATCCTTCAAACGCAGTTCCTTGATTTTAAAGTTGGGCTCCTGCTTGTAGGTATCATCGACGATGCGTTTCAGGTCAATCACATTTCTTCGGGTGGCATTGTCGATGCTCTTGAATGTATGGCGAATTTCTCTCATGAAACTCTCACGGCGGACATTGTTCTCTGCTGCAAGATAAGAACTGATACCAAGGTTCAGTTTGTCGATGTACATCTTGACCGATGAAATGTTGATGTCCTCGTTCACTGCCAAGACCTCCTCGAAAAATCGCTGGTAGGCATCGTCCAGTTCCAGAGAGTCGCCCGTCTGCACAATTACCCCAAAGGTGATAAGGTGTTTCAGCTTATTCTCGTCTCCATCCAGGGTATCAAGTGCATCATCATACTTCACGGCAATCGTCTTGCGCTGCAAGAACATATTGCTCAGCAGTTTTGTGCCTTGCTGAAGTGCACGTGTCAGTTCTTTTATCGACCTAAATGTTGCCATTTTCTTTTAGGTTTGAATTTACTTCTCGTCTTCACCCTCTTGATCAGAACGGAATTCAAAAACGAGTTCGGATGCAGGGATATTACACTCCTCAAACATGCCATGAAGAATATTAATCTTGGTGGCAGTACTGTTGTCAGTCCATACGTACATACCTGGTGCAAGTTCGCGTCTCCACTCTTCAGGAGTCGCTGAGAAGCTGCACTTTTCATTTGCACAAAGCCATTCTATAGTTGAACGTTTTTCTATAAGAATGTGTCCACATACCTGAATGAGCATTTCCTTCCATGTATTTACCGTGTATCTAACCCCATGGAGCATATACGCTTGAAGCTTCTTGCCTGTGAACTCATAATCCTCATCGTCAAGTGATGCAGATTCCGCCTCACGGCTTAACGGTTCAAATGATGTTGTAGGCATAGGCCAAAGCCGCATAAACACATTCTGCAGTTCTTTCTGACGTGCTTTCAATTCTGTTTCAGTCCATTGTTCACATGACTTTACAGAGTTGTTCAGGCGGAATGCACTATCCTTGAACCCCTTCTCCATGTCTCTTTTCTCAATAAAGGTAAGGTTGCTGTATTGAGAATTATATCCAGTGAGCGTGAGATTTGCCATTGTGTGCAGATATTGCTCATGAATTCTTTCCCAATCATCGCCCAATGCGGTTTTCCACTTGTCAGACAATGTTTGTGGCATGATATGCTCAATCGTGATATTCTTCTCGGTCAGTTCCTTCACCACATCATGACGTTCGTTATTGTCTTGGTTCTCCATGCGCTCGAGTATAAACATACGGGCATTGACAGGCATCTTATATACTTGGCGTGTCTTGAAATCACTCTTCACTTCCTCATCTGATGGAAACACCGAAGAACGCCCCTTCTTTAGCAGAACGTATTTCAGTACGTCAATATATGAAGGTGAAGTCTCGTCACTCGACCTGTTGACGTGATTCAACACATCTCTGTGAAGTGTGGCAAAAACCTTATTCAAAGCATTCGATGGAAGATTGCAAATGATTCTGCGAGCCCAGTAGGCTTCTATGACATCAAGAACTTGGTAGATTTCTGTTTCTGCTAATCCTACTTTAGTCGCATAGTCGAAGAATGCCATAAAGAAAGGATAAGCAATAGTAGAATCCAACGTCCGAAGCTGATTCAACTTTCTATTTAGCTTGGCTGTACCTACTTCTGCATTGTCAACTTGGCTGTAAATCTTAGCATAGTGATGCATGTCTTCCAAGAGTGTTGCCCTATCAATGTCTGCAGTCTCTGCATACTCTTTGAATATAAAGTAGATTTTATCAATACGACCTATCTTCCCTTGCTTCATGGTCAGGTAATCGCGTACAAAAGAAGACGGATCATACTTCGTGTACTCTTCAATAGGATTCCAATATCGAGTATACAAGTCATCCTGAGCTTCTGGATCTAACGACATCAGCAAGTAATTACGTATCTTGTCTGCCTCACTCAAATCAAGACCTGTAGAGTTCAGACTCTCGAATATTAACTGCGGGTCATCATCTTCATCAAGACGAATATTGATGACCTCCAGCTTCTTGATGCTGTCAAACAGTTCTTCAATGGTTAGTCCGCAGTGGATAATCTTATCATAGAAGAAGTCGTAGTTGCGGGTAACATTCGACTCCTTGATGTATTGTTCTTTTGGTTTATACAACAAAGCATCAAAAGCCTGCATATCCTTTTTGATTGGTTTCAGTTTTACCTTCCGCTCATTGTCCTGGAACTCATCAACGAGATAACACCTGAAGATTTTCGATACTAGTCTTGCATCATTCGCCATTATCAGCCCTTCTTTATGGGCATTGACCATGGCAATGAGTATCAAAGAAACAGTAGTGATTCTTTGCTGCCCATCAATAATGAATCTATCCTCCGTACCTGACTGGATGCTTGAAACGATACTGCCAAAGAAGTGACTCTTACGGTTACTCCCATGCAGTTTCATCAAATCTTGGAACAACTGTTCGCAGTTTTCCTCTTTCCAATCATAGTTACGCTGATAAAGGGGTATGATAAATCGCTTGTCTGCCCCATCAAAGAACTTTATAAGTGGTTGAGCGTCACCTTTCATATATTAAACTAAAATCATTTGTTCAACTTCTTTTTTTGCATTCTCAAGGATAGATTCTCCTTCTTCTTGCAGTTGTTTTGCTTGCTGGCGCATTGCATAGATGTGGTTCGCAATCTCCTTTTGTTTGACAATAGGTGGAAGAGGAATGGGCATACTTCGATATTCTTGTGCATTAATATTTGCTTGTACCGCAGGTCTTTGAATTGTATCAACCCAGTACTTATAAATATTACTATTGCAATAATAAAACAAATAATCCGCATCTATTATATTTTCATTAAGAAAATATCTTATTAAATAGCCTGCAAATATTGCTTGTTCTTCCAAAAACTTGTGAATATAGCAACGTCCAACGGACCCACTTCTAGCAAAAAGAATATCATTTGGTTTCAACAAATAATCATTTTCGATGTTAGATGCAGTTTTCTTGTCTGTCTGTTTTAGGTTTCCATATTCATCTATATCTGTGATTCTTATATACCTTATATCCCCTTTTTTATACTCGACTGCACTTTCATTCGCCCCGTATTGTCCATTATTAAACGTAACATCACGAAGGGTCACCCATGTATATATACCTTTTAGGCTTTTGATAAAAGAATAATTCTTGTTGAATTTTGGATCAAGTCTATCTTCCAAATCACTTCGGTTCACCTTGAATATTCTATTCTTCAAATCTGTCTTGATTTCCGGAAGAGTTATCCCAAGTTCATTGAGAATATATGCGTCAACGTTATCCAGAAGCTGTTTTGCTTCGGATTCCTTTTGCTTTTTCTGCAAATATGCAGACTTGATAACATCAACTATTACTTGTTGTCTCTCTATGTTGGGTAGAGGTATTTCAAGAGATTGATATTCTTCTGAATTAATATTGGGTTGGCCACTTGGACGCTGGATTGCATTAACCCACTCTTTGTAAGCGTTTAGTTGTGTGTAAGTGAATATGTATTCTGGAAGCGCCTTATCCGTATTAATGATAAAACGAATGAGATAACCTGCGAAAAAGCAATCATAAAGAGCAGGCTTATGAATGTATGCCTTTCCTACAGTAGCTCCACTTCTTGCGATTAAAATGTCATTCTCACAAAGAATGTATTTATTTTCAATGATTTTAGCTGTTGCACCCAATTCTTCATGAGAAATCAATCCATTCTCGTCAATATCTGTAATTCTTATAAAACGAGGCTCTTTTATTGAACTTCTTGGGACTCCTGGCTCACTTGCTCCATACTGTGGTTTACATACAAGTACATCCTTCAATTTTACCTTGGGATACAATGAGTTCTGAACTTTACGATTATATAAAGCCATCTTTGGATCAAGACGTCCTTCAATCTCCGACCGTTGAACGATGAAGACTTTGTTGTTATCAATATGTTGAGAAACTTGATAATTCATTATACTATAGTATCTAAATATGCAACAATATTCTTTTTTACTTCAGAAAGAAGTGTTGTACTTTTTGAATTACTCTTATATAAATAATGACGTATGTTTCTAATATCAGAACTTGTTCCAGAATCTATATCACTCTTTACAATTATACAATTCTTTCTCAATGCATGAGCTCTTCCAAGCTCATATAACACATTTGGATTGCTATAAGTGATGTCTGCAATAAAAATATCACAATTTTCAATTTCATCCATAATGTTATCTATCATATCTTCTGATAATCCCGAATCATTCATTATAGGGAACATATGAATAGGTCTTCCCGTATCATTTGTAATGGACTCAAAACATCTTTTATATATCTCTCTGTAATCATTCATCAAAACCTCATCTGGTTCATTTCCGTTTTGCTTTTTAAAATACGGCATTGCAATAAAAACTTTCAAATCCGAATTTATCATTGTATCGAACATTGTCCAAAGAGTCTTGGATGAAATACCTTCCTTATTCTCAAGATGATGTGAATGAATCCATTTTTTAAAGTGGCCATACAATTTATGATTTGCTACTCTAGCCTTTATTAGAGTGTATACGCAGGAACGGGTAAAGTCGGGGGACTCATATAAGAAATATTCATCATTAATATATGAAATTGAAGATGTAATAGCATCTATATTGGGATTTTCAAATTCTCTACAGATATCGTAGCTTAGAGAATAAACACATCCATCAAAAATATTGTTGACAATATGCAGATTTCTTTGTGCTAGTTCTTCTGCACATTTTCCAATTGCTTCGATAACGGTATCCGTTTCTACTGAAAGTAATTCTTTTTTTTCACTCTTAGTAAAATGATCAGCCTTAAAAATCGCTTTCAGATTTTCTTCTGTGGTCAATGCCTTTGCCTTGGAATTGATCAAATAGAAATATGCAGATTCAAATTTGTTCGCATCGTTGGATTTGTTCTGGATGATCAGACTGAAAGGAACTATCTGATTACATATTTCGCTGTCGTATATTCCTGTTTCGTCTTTAATTTTATCTACAACGGATAAACGATGATTGCCATCAATGCGATTAAAAATTGTCTCATTGATGGAGTCTGGAATTTCAATTGTAACAACTTTTGTTTTTGGCTCTTCACCCAAAGGCAAACTTTTAAATTTGAATTTTGCCTTTTTAATCTTAATACCATTATTCAAAGAAACACTACTCGTGTTTTCTTCTTCTTTAATAATTCGAATAGCGTCAGGATTATCCAATTGCCAACCTAGAATTAATTCAGGATAGAACACATATGATGAATTTGAGATGTAATCTTTGATTGCATCTATTCTGTCTGGGTCTTTGTCTCTTTGATAACTAGTAGAGGCAGATAACCTTGCTAAAGTTTTTAATGTAGCGTAACCTCGAAAGATTGTTACGCCACGAAATACATCCTCAATAATACCTGTTAGTTTCATATTCTATCCAAACTAATAATGAACTTTTTTAATTCTTCACCAATAATATCCAACTCATTAACCGCAGTTTTCTTGCCTGTTGCATCATAGCCTATCTCTTCTGCTATTGCCATGAAGATAGGATAATCAGGGAGTTCTTTCTGTTTTCGTACAAGATAGCTATCTGTAAGCTTTGACTTCAAATCGTCTATCCTAGCAGCATACTCTGCCAATAACTCAGCGTTCCATTCTTTATAAGCTTGAGTTTGCTTTATTGCAGTTGCTGACTTTAAATCGTGCGACTTCAGCGAATCAACCTTTTCTTTCTGCTTCTGCCTAATTTCCCTGTCCCAGAGGCCTCTTTTTGCAATGTAGTCAGCATCTTTCAGAAGCTTCGCCTCAATTGATTTCTTCTTGCTTTCAAGTTCTTCCGTATGATCTTTCGGCCATTTCTTTAGGAATAAAACAGAACTTTTTACTCCTGCTCCATTTGCAGCAAAAGCAGTTTGTGGCATACTCACAACAGCGACGATACGGAACCAGTCTTCCAATTGAGTACGCACATACTGCATACTGCTATTTGTGAGAATTCCATCAGGCAATACAATGGCAAGCATTCCTCCTTCTTTTAGGAACAAATAATCCTGCTCAATGAAAAGAACCTCACTTTGTTGTCCATCACGGGTATTATCACCAGCCTTAGCTTTAACCGCAAGCCAATCTTCTTCCTTTTTGCCTAACTGATAGGTTTTAAGGTATGCCTGTTCTGTCTGCCGAATGTTACTTCCGAAAGGTGGATTAGTAATGATGAAATCAAATGTTCCATACTCGAAGCCTTTATTGCCTGTGCGCTCTTTGATTGCGGCATCAGAGACTAGTCCATCAGATGTTATGACATTTGTATGACCATCATCATGAATAATCATATTCATCTTGGCTGCACGTGAAATCTGCTCATTGATTTCTATTCCATAAAGGTTCTTTTCGGCAAAGTCATGCCAATATGGGAACCACTTGGCATATTGTTTTGCATCATTTTTGTAATTCGGATAATAATCAGTGGCTTCGTTTCGTACTTTATTGAGAGCATAGAGCAAGAATCCGCCACTACCACATGATGTATCCAATACTTTTGAATCATGCGTAATAGGAAGCACGTCAACAATAAATTTAACGATTTCACGAGGTGTAAAGTATTGCCCGAAATTTCCGCGGAAGAATGAACCCATAAAAGTTTCAAACGCACGGCCCTTACTATCAAGATCTGTTTCCCCAAGGTTTACACTTTCAAGATAGCTCACAACGGTCCTAATTTTCTCAGGAGTTAATCGAATGTTGTCACGGAACACTTCTGCATCACGCTTTCGTCCTTCTTCATAAAGAGCTTTTACCCTGTTGTACAGATTGTCATTTTCTTTAAGCCTGCGTTTGTGCTCGTCCTTTTCTTCTTTCTTTGATATTGTTATGATTTGGAAATCGTATGGTTCACCCATCTTTCTTGGCTTGCGTTCATCCCAGATCTTGCAAAATATGAGCTTATCAAGTTCATCAAAAGCTTCAGATGGATTCAACTGGCCTCCAGCCCATAATGCTTCATGAGCTTGTTTAAATCGACGAGTCAAATCAGCTTGATCAATAACAGACAAATCAAAGAAACGCTGCTTCCCGTCTTCTTTCGGAAGATGTTCTGCACCATAAACATACTTGTAGTTAGCTATTTCTTGAACACCATATTGTGGTATATCAGGAAGCTGATTACGTGTATTTTGAGTCTTGTCAACTTCAAAATACTCATTCTTAATGCCAGAGGTTACCCAAACATATTTCACCTCACCAGGCAAAGCAAATGCATAACTATATGCTTGATTGATGGCTTGTTGAAACTCTGCCTCACTAACTTCCTGTTTTTTACATTCAACAAGAATTAAAGGCCTGAGGCACAATTCATCACCATAGACAACAATATCCGCCTCCTTAACTTCGCTTCCCATCGTTACGGGCACAAACAAGCGAATAAGATACACTGGATAATTATAGTCAAGTATCAACTGAAGAAAAGTTAATGCTTGGACTTTTTCTTCTGGGTTGTTATAGTTTCGCTCTTTGCCTTGGTAGCAATATTTTATTCGAGACTTATCTTCATTAAAAGAAATAAGTCCTTTTTCAATTCCAATCTGTATATAATCTTTCATCTTGACTGTTGCTATAAATATTACTCAATCACACTCTTCTTCCAACTCTTTGCCTTCTCCGTTAGTCGGTACATCTGTTTTGGTTGATTAGGCTGTTCTGGATATTTCCGTTCAATACTGCCATCTGCCAGTGCAGGAGCGATATAACTATCATGCATTGTTTTACGTCTGACTATTGAACATAGTTTCATCATCTCAGAAATATCAAGGTAATCATCGTTCATTACTGTCACTAATTTTTCTACTTGGGCGGTCAAATTCCTTTTTTTTTGTCCATTCTGCCATCAATGTAGCCTTTGGAATGAAAGCATCAATATTGAACGATGAGATGGCACAATCTTTTGTTTCCAGCTCATTGCAGATACAATCAAGTATTCCATATATCGTAAATATTATCAGCTCTTCATTTTGGTATTTACTATGGCAATAAACTGCAACCAGACGGTTGAGATCTGCTGTTGACCATAAAGAAGTTTATTATGGAGTATGCATAACCTTTCATAGTTAGAATATTGATTTAATGTATCCAATAAGTTCTTTATTGTTGCAACAGGGAACTTCAAGAGATCTGCCTCCATTGAATCCATGTTTGGATAATTCTTGCTCAGAAAGCATTGTGCCTTCGTATTCCTCAAGAAGTTCAAGTTTGTAAGTAATATCATTTGGTGGCGTTTCAACCCAGAATTCTTGGTCTTCACGTTTGCAATTCTCTGCAGTTACAACCATCTTGAAGCGTATACAACGCTCATCTGACATAAAAAGATATACAACGTCTCCGATAGAAAAAC
>ENA-ORMS01000955-ORMS01000955.1-human-gut-metagenome-genome-assembly--contig:-NODE-955-length-26040-cov-3.191611_pt1 | contig 26040 bp, 42 predicted proteins | sample MGYA00242104_ERZ508997 | MGnify/ENA primary metagenome ERZ508997 (study PRJEB26280, sample SAMEA2338704) | human gut metagenome | biome: human gut; feature: human-associated habitat; material: faeces... | reverse complement strand
TAATCGTCGTCGATGTTGTAAATGCCGTATGGTTCGTTTTCAGGAAGGATCGTGTCGATTCGATCACATACAAATTCACCGATGACCTTGCCATTCCCCCGATATGCTCCGCCGCATTTAGCAGCCTTGAAAACATCCGCTATTTTATCAGGATGGAGAGACCGTTCTCTTTCCTTCAAAATCCAAAGCATATCAGCGCTCTGCGTGCAGTAGATGTAGCACCTGCCCGGCGTTTCCATCTTCGGCCGCGTCTTGCGAACCTCGATGGTCTTTTCTCCGGACGCGAGTTTCTCGCACCATTTCGGACGGATGCTGATTAAAACTGCTTTACTCATCCGTGATTACCACCCTCATGTAATTTTCATCGTGGAAAAAGCTATGCCCGTTGATCCGCACACAGTCGCCGTTCCAGCTCGTTATGCGCTTCATTGTCAGCCTTTCCTGCTTCCACGAACGTATCTGGTTGGGCACGGTACAATTTTACAGGGGGCATACTGCTTGGAATGCCATAGGGGCCGATTATGAGTTTGACCCAATCGTTAAACGGCTCGCCAGCCCAAACCTGCTGACCGTTCATCTCCACAAGCTCTTGCAGAGTCAAAGGCTCATTCATGGCGTGGACTCCTTTCCAGTTTTCGGGCCGCGCAGAGGCGAATTATCGCGCAGCTATACGCTGACTGCGTGCTGTTGTGCCGATACGGGCACAGCAGGTTATAACATTCCGTCCCATGAGATGGCGGCGGGAGTGTCCGCCGCTTCTTTTTTGCCATCATGCCTCCTTTTCGACCAGCGCCGACATCTTTGCCAGCGCGTCCCGGCTGAACCGGGCCAGTTTCGCGGCCTTCTCCGCGTCACGAGTCTTGATCTTCTGCATCAGGCCGCAGGCGCGATTGAAGTTTTCCTGCACCGCCTGAAAGAAGCTCTGAAAGACGGCAATGTCCGCGTCCGACTGGATCGCCCCTGCCTTCTGAAGCTTCTCGGCGTTTGCCTTTGCGGCCTCAAGCTCGGACTGAAGCGTCTCGACGCGGTGCTTCAGCTCATCGGCACGGCCTGTGCTGTTTTTCAGATCGGCCATGGCCTTCGCAGCCTCGGCCTGAAGCTCCGCCTGCTTCTTCTCGGCCTCCCTGCGGCGCTTTTCCAGCGCAGCGACGTCGGCCTTGTGCTTTTTCTCCGCCTCGGCCAGCGCATACGCAACGGCCTTTTCGATCTCCGCCGGGTCTGCCGCCTGCACGGCGACCTCGACCGGCCGGTTTTCCAGTTCCGTGATCTTCGCTGCCTGCGCGTCGGTGCGCTCCCTGAGCGCTGCCGTCTTTTCTTTCTCCGCATCGAGGGCGGAGGTGATGTCGGCCAGCTTCAGCGCCGTGCCCTCACTGGCCGCGCGCTCGGCCTCCAGCTGCTTCCGTGCCTCATCGCGTTCCCGAATGGCCTGTTCCAGCTCGCGGGCGGAAAGATTCTCCGCATCGACCGCCTCGGCGAACTCTTCGCGCTCCTCTTCTGGCACGGCCAAAAGCCGCAAAGCATTGGAAACGCTCAAATTATTCAACGTTGAATAATTTGCTTTTTCGCCGTATTCCCTCGCAATCCGCATGAATCGATTTGCGGCGGGTTGCGAAAACTCCGTTTCGTTTTTCAGGAAATCCAGCCATCCGCCGTGGCCGACCATGGCCTTCGCCTCGGCAAGGCGCTTGCCGATCTCCACACCGAACCAGACCGTCATGCACTTGGCCTGATGGGACAGATAGCGGATCTCGCTTCCGATGGTCTCTGCCGTCCGCGGCCCTGTTTCCGGCAGCGTCATATCTTTCGGTGCAGGTGCGGCGTCCTGCAAAATACGGCTCACATCAAACGGCACGGTCAACGCCTCCTCTCAGCATATCGTCCATTGTGACGGGCGGCTCCAAATACTCCTGCACAAAGCTTCGGTAATCATAGCCGGCGGCGCTGCGCGGGGAATAGATGGCGATGGGCTTGCGTTCGAAGGTCATCTCGTCGACCTTGTCAGTGCGGCGAATGACCGTCTGAAATACCGGCAGCAGGCCGCAGTCGCGGAGACTGCCCTCGGCCTCCAGCACGACGGGCACGTTGCGCCACATCGTGATGAGCGCCCCGGCAACGCGGATCTTGGGATTGATGCGCTGCATATTGTCGATCTGTCGGCTGACATTGGCCAGCCCCCGGATGGAAAAGGCGTCGAGCTTGATCGGGATGATAACTTCATCCGCAGCCAAAAGCGCCGCGGCGCTCGCTGCATTAAAGGCCGGCGGGCAGTCGAACAGGACGTAGTCGTACTCGTCATCCTCACCGATTGTGCAGCACAGATCCGCGAGGACACGGCCGTTGACGCGCTGACTCGTGATTTGGGACATATCCATGTCCATCAGCTCATCAGAGCCGGGGATCACGTCGACGCCGGGATAATCCGTGCCCGTGACCAGCTCCGAGACGTACGGTTCGAAGTCGCCGCGCAGAATGTCGGCCAGCGTGACCGTTCCCATTCCGGGCCGCACACCGAAGAACTCCGTCGCGTTGCACTGGCTGTCGCAGTCAACCAGGAGCACACGCTGTTTGTGATCGGCGGCCAGGATGTGGGCCATGTTGACGGCAGTGACGGTCTTTCCGACGCCGCCTTTCAGATTCAGGATTGCGATTGCTTTCATGTGTTTTCTTCCTTTCGTTCAAATGGGAAATCATCCGGGAGCGGTTCGCTTTTTGGAAGTTCCCGGAATTCCTGCATTTTCGTCTGTTGCTGCACTTCCTCGCGGCGCTGCTTGCGCTCGTTCGGCTTGTCGCTGAACGTCTGCATTTCGCCGTCGAAGTGGAGTTTGAAAGAGCCGCCTGCCGCGCCGGTCTTGATCTTGCCGAAGGTGATGATGCGGTCGGCGTCCTTTGCCTTTTGATCCTCGCGGAACATCAGCAGAACGGCGTCCGCATCCTGCTCAATCTGGCCGGTGCTGCGGAGGCTAGACATTGTCGGCGGCGGGATCATGCCGTCCTTGTTGCGCTGCGGCCTCGTCATCTGACTGAGTGCCACGATCGTCACACCACACTGGAGACCAAAGAGCTTGAGCGCACGGCTATTGGCGCTGACCCGCTGGAAATCCTCCTGTTCCCAGCGGCTTTTCCCGCTGGCCGGAATGAGCTGGACATAGTCGATGTAGATCACATCGTAGTGGTGCGCCATCGTGTAGAGGCGGATGTCCGTGACCGTCATGCCGGCGGCCTCAATGATGTCGAGATTACGGCCCGTGAAATCTGTGGAAATGTAGGCCAGTTCGTCCCACTCGTTTTCGCCGAGTTTGTTGAGTTGGATGGTTGGCAGGCCGATCTGCGCGGCAGCGCAGACCATCGCGTCTGCCAGCTTCCCACAGTTTGTTTCATAGCTGAAGAACCCGACCTTTTTGGTTTTTGCCTGCTCTCGGGCCGTGTGCAGTGCAAGCGTGGTCTTGCCGTCCGAGGGATAGCCGCCGATGTAGATGAGGTCTCCCGGCTCCGTCCGGAGGTATTTGTTGAGCTTGGCAAACTTCCACGGCAGGAAGTCCGGCTTGACGGATGGATCGTGCCGCCGGTAGAAATCTTCCAGCGCCTGCGCCATATTCATGGCCCGGATGCCAGGCTTGTCGACCATGATGCGGTTGACCTGATCCAGCGCCGTGCGGATCTCGTCTTCGTCCTCCGCGTCGAGCATTGCGCCGGCTGCATCCTTGAGCAGCTGCAAGCGGGCCTCGCTCCGCAGGATACGGCAATACTCGCGGACATTGGCGGCGGTCGGCGTGACCGTGATGATCTGGCCGATCAGGTCGGTGTAGGCTTTTCCAGCCCGGTCGAGCACCGTCACGGCGTCGATCGGACGTCCCTCGCCAGCCAGCGCACGGATCGCATTGAAGATCGTCCGATACTGGCCGACTGTAAAATAGTCCTCCTTGATCGTCTCCATCACGACGGGGACGCAGCGCGAATCGATGATCATCGAGCCGAGGACGGAAGTCTGTGCGCTGATCAGCGCATCTTGTTTGCTGGCCATCACACAAACTCCACGCCGCTGAGATCCACGCGCCCGGCATTATCAGCAGGGACAGCCTGCCGGTTCTGCGGCAGCTCGTCATCCTTCAGCGGGAACAGACTCAGCCATTGCCGCTCGGTCGCCTTATCCAGCAGGGCGACCATGTAGTCCGGGTCACCGGCAGACAGCTTGACGAGCTTGTTCCAAAGCATGGCAGCAGCCTGCATGGACTTGACCGGCTTTTTGATCTCAACGCGCATCTGCAAAAACCGCTGCATGGCATCCACCAGCGGCTGACCGTTCTGCTCGCATTTATACAGGAGGGAGGCCGCAACGGCGTCAGCCGATTGCGGTTTTTCTTTTTCCTTTTTCTTTTTATTCTCTTTTTTATATCCATCCTTATATATAGACGGGGAAGTTTGTCCCCCTACCCGGGGATTTTTATCCCCGTACGTACCGGGACATTCGTCCCCGTACCCATCCTGCGAGGGCGTGATGGACGGCTCTGCCAGCACTGGCGAGATGTAGCGGATCTTGCCGCCGACCTTGCGGTTCGGCTCGATGCGGACGCGGATGTGTCCGGCCTCGGCCAGCGCCGACACCCATCGTTTGACCACGTCCTCGGAGCAGTGCATCGCCTCGGCGAGCTGCGCATTGCTGGGCCAGCAGTAGCCCTCGCGCCGCATCAGCGACGACAGCACCCCATAGAGGATCTTCGCATTGGCCGGGATGGACATATCATCCAGCACCGTGGCCGGGATGACCGACCAAAAGGCGCGAAAATCTTCGCTCAAAATCGATTCACCCCCTTGCAAAACAAACATTCTGATGATATACTGAAGATGCTTTCAAGTGTCTCGTTCACGGGATACGCAGTCGCTCGGTTGTTCGCAGCAGCCGGGCGGCTCTTTTTTTCTGCCCTTTTCATTCCGAATCCTCCGCATAGCGCAGCGTGTAGGCCGCCGCGATGATGTCGTTCAGCTCGTTCACGATCTGGTCGTATGCCGGCCGCTCGGCGGTGTCGATCACGCCGTCCTCGGCGATGCGCAGCAGCTCCTTGTCGCGGTTCCGGTCGGCAAAGCCGATGATGCGGTTGACCAGCTGGATCACAGCCAGCGGAAGCGGCTGACGCTTCATGTCCGGCAGTACATTCAGGCTGTCCGAGGTCTGCAAAAGGTGCTTGTACGCGAACCAGGTATCGCCGCAGGCATTGACCATCAGGCAGACATGATAGTTGTCCGGGATACGGTGATTGCCTTCCCAGGCCTTGACTGTTTCGACCGACACGCGCAGCACTTCTGCCCACTGCTCCTGCGTCTTATGTGCCTTTTTTCGACACCCCGCGCAGATATTGATGTATGCTTCCTGCATGGATTTCTCACTCCTTTGGTGGGATAATATCAGTGGTGGAGATCATGTGCCCTCCAAAAACCGAATAAATGAAGCACGGTTGATCTTGACTCGGTTGTTGACGCACAGCGTGTCAAATCCGAGCCGCTCCGGATGCTCACGAGCCATCAGCCTGATCCAGTGCGGATTGACGCCGATATACGGCGCGGCTTCACAAGGCGTGATAAAGAACTTCTGGCAGCTCCGCAGTTCTTCCATCGTAGACATTCCTTTCGCTCCTTTCTCAAAATGCGCCGAGCTTTTTCAGCTCAATGATCCACCCCAGCAGCGCAAGCGCCGTCAGGGTCAGCTTAATTGCCATGCCGATGCGGTATCGGCGTTCCTCTTTCTCTCGATCATTCATACGCGTGACCTCCGATCATAGTAGCCAGCCAGATACTGATCAATAAAATCTTCCGCGGGTTCTGCGGAGAGTTCTATTGCAGCTTCGGCAACCGAGCCCAATGCGCGGATTTTTTCCTCGGCCTCAGAGAGCCGCCGCTCTAGGCTCATGACCTTGCGCCGTAATCTTGCGTCCGTCATCCGTCCGTCTCCTTTCCGCCGTTGTAAAGATCGTCGATCGTGCAGTTCAGCGCCTCGGCCAGACGCCCCACCAGTGCCCCGCGCGGGAAGGCATCGCCGCTTTCCCATTTTGCAACAGAGCTGCGCTCGACGCCAATGCGCTCAGCAAGCTCACGCTGCGTCAAACCGGCTTCCTCTCGAATTGTGCGAAGTCCTCTCAAATATTTCACCCTCTTTCAATTATGTGGAGTTTCTTCACATTTCGGATTATAAGTGAAGAATCTTCAAATGTCAAGATATTTTTGTGATATTTTTTCACATTAGATTTACTTGTGAATTTTTTTCACTATAATAAAAACAGGTGATGATATGAGAAACTTCAAAAAATACCGTCAAATCAATAAAGAAAAGCAAACTGATGTTGCAAATTGGCTCGGAATCGACCGCAGCACCTATGCAAAATATGAAGCAGGGTCTACGGAGCCGCCGTTCAGCACACTTGTTAGACTGGCTGAGCACTGGAATACGACCGTTTATGATTTGATGGGATATGAAGATAAAAAAAGCCCCGCCGGGCGGATGCCCAGCGAGGTAATTGAAGCTGCTCAAATTCTCAATTCGCTTGATTCTGCGACGCGGCAACGGATGATTGATCTTCTTGTGACGCTGCATACGCAGCAAACAGAGCGGAAGTGAACCTCGCCCAGTTCTCATCATTCAGGTCGAGCATCATTTCAATAATTTGTTCCATAGCAGCGATTCCCTTTCTTTTCATTTTCAAACCTCATAGCGGTTGTATTATTTATAATATTATACTATGCAGCATGAATCGACATGTTGCGCAAAATCTTATAGTGATGGAGTGGGAAAATGAATTATACCAAGTACACGGAAGGTTTCAACTCTGAACGCTGGAGTTTCAACGCTGCTGGCGTAACTTTCCGCAACGAAGATGGGACGGAGCGGCAAGAAATCATCTCGCACTTGTATGGAAATACAGAATATACCGTTCGGATTGAGCGCTTCGAGTACCAGAAGAATCCTGCCTATCGTATACTCGTAGATGGCAAAGTAATAGGGAGCGTACCAAAGAATGTCGCATCTCAGTTTGCGGAAAAGGAAGACGTGGGCTTTTGGATTTGGCCTGTATCTCTTGGAGTACATGGCGGCCCGGCTCTTGATGATGACTTTGACGCCGAAGATTTTGATGATGTAGCCGAAGAACTGAGCTACGGAGCGCATGTCGTTGTAAAACTCATAAGCCCCGAAGAGCAAAAGGCAAAGAATATGTCAATAGGTGACGATGGGACGCTGCACCAAGAACGGCCCGACAACCCTCTTGATCATATCGATGGGTGCGACGAGCTTCTTTTGCCAGCAACCAAGGCTGTCTTAGATGCGAATGAGGCCTCGACGGCAGTTTTGCAGCGCTCGCTTAAAATCGGGTATTCGCAGGCGGCCAAATTGCTTGACACGATGGAATCCTACAACATGGTTGGCCCGTTCGCCGGCTCGGAGATCCGGGCAATCTTAGTAACCCGCGAGCAGCTAGATGAGAAAATCGGCAAGCATAGCGTTTCGGAGGAAGTCATTGCCGATGTGGGACAACCACCACCATCGCGGCCAGCAGCAACAGCCGCTGTATCGAAGGAGCGTCGGACAGCTCTGGCGGCTACGCAGTCGCATGATGAGAAGCTGCTGCATGCCAGACGTTCAGCCAATGCCGCGAAGCGGGTGCGAAAGATTGCTCTCTGGATTGCGCTCGCGCTGGTGCTCCTCGGTATACTGATCAGCAAGCTGCCACCGATATTGTGATGGGATCACCCCGTCGTCGATCATCCCATCGACGGCGGGGCTTTTTGGCCGCTGCAAGCGTGTGGGAGCTGCTTGCAAGTACAGATTACACCCCGGGAAGGTGATTTGTCGAGAACCGTAAGTTCCTTTTTTGTTCCCATAAAAGTGATTTTTTTGAAAGGAAGTCGTTTTTTGAAACAAGATTTGTCTGAAATTTGTCGAAACAAGAAGGAAATCCACTATCCGAACATGACCTATCAAGATTTAGCTAACGCCTCCGGAAAGTCTCTGAAGAACATTGGTCAATTCATGCGCGGTGAAATATTAAATCCCGGAATCGACACTGTAGGCCCTGTCTGTCGCCTCCTGCATATCTCGCTCGACCGCTTTTGCGACATCCATCCGGATGATGTTCCACCGGAATCTGATATCCAGCAGGAGCTTCACGACGCACGGAAGGAAATTGAGCACCTACGTCAAACAGTCGCGTTCTGCCAGCAATCCATGAAGTTAAAGCGAAAGATCATCGCCGCGCTGCTCGGCATTGTCTTTCTGGCCGGGATACTCCTGCTCGTCGATCTGCTCAGTCCAAAGATCGGCTGGGTGCGCGACCATCTGATGGCTGCAAGCTGTCTCCGCTATTGGGGGTGACGCTATGATCTGCCGCAAATGTAAACAAGACGTTCCGGACGGCCCATTCTGCGCCCAGTGCGGCGCGAAGCAGGAGAGACCAGAACGAAGACCAAAAGCACGGGGGAATGGCACCGGCAGTGTCTACAAGCTGCCGAATGGCACATGGCGCGCTGTTGCTACGATTGGCTATATTCCAGGGCCAGATGGGAAGCCTCTGCGCCGGACGCGAACGAAGAGTGGCTTTAAAACAAAGCGCGAAGCGCAGGAGTATATCCCGCAGCTCCGCGTCCAGCTTTCCGCCTTGTCAGCAAACATCACATTCCGGCAGATCTATGAAAAATGGGAGGCCGAGCACGAAAAGGACGTAAAGGCCAGCACGATGAATTGCTACAAAGCCGCCTACAAATACTATGAACCGATCTGGTTCGCGAAGATGGCCGATTTAAAGACGGCAGCATTGCAGGCCTGCCTGGATGCCTGTCCGAAGGGGCGCCGGACGCAGGAGAACATGAAGGCACTGGGGACGATGCTGTTTCGCTTTGCAATGCGCGACGACGTCGTAAGTAAGAATTATGCGGAGCTGCTCCGTGTGGGCGGCGAGACGCAAGCTGGCCGTGAACCGTTTACCGATGAGGAACTCGAAAAAATGAAAAAAGCCGTCGGCACGGTGCCAAGGATCGAGCTTGTGCTCATCCTGTGTTACACCGGTTTCCGGCTTGAGGAGCTGCTCCAGCTCCAGGACACAAATCTCCATTATGATGAGATCAACCAGAGCTATTATTTTGTCGGCGGCGAAAAGACGGAGGCCGGCATGCACCGCATTGTGGCCATCAGCCCTAAAATCATTGACTACGTGCTGCAATGGGAAAAGCCAGGATTCATCTTTTCCGAGGACGGGAAGAAGGTGCAGCAGAAAAAATTCCGAGAGAAATGGTATTATCCGGCGCTGGAGCAGGCAGGGGGGCGCCGCCCGGGGCCGCACTCCCGCCGCCATACTTTTGCAACCCTCATGAAAAAAATTGACGCGCCGGACGCTGACAAAATGGCCATGATCGGGCACACTTCGATGGAAATGACCACACATTACACCCATACCGACCTGAAATCTGCCGTAAATATCGCCACACAGCTCTAATTTGCCCTCTTGATATGGTATGCAACAGAGTATGCAATAGACCAAAACAGACCGGTTTAGTCCGATTCATACCCGTACAATTTCGTAAAGAAGCAGAAGAAAAGTACCGCAAAACATACGTTTTGCGGTACTTTCTGGTCCGAGTGACTAGATTCGAACTAGCGGCCTCTTGAACCCCATTCATTCAGGATGTGTTGATTTTACAATAGAAATTTTGTTGTATCTGCAATAGATGTGCAATAGGCGTTAGCTGTGACGGAGCACAATCCCATGATAATACCCGGCCATCTTCGCCTCCGCCCCTCCGGCGTCCTTATCCATGAGGAACGCTTTGGCAAGGTCGGCATAGAATTCCGGCCGGTCAAGGCCGTACTTGGCAGCCACACCGTAATAGTCCGAGTACATCATGTTCATTGCCGCCCACCAGATGCAGGACTTCTCATGGACGCCTGCGACGTTGGCCACAGCGTCCGTCTGGCCCATCGTCCAGTGTGCACCGGTCGTGCCGTCCTCGTTCTCCATGTGCGATACCCACTTTTCAGCGTCCTCGCGGGTGAATTCTGTGTCCTCTCCATCCTCGTGACTCCCCATCTTGTGCAGCGCACAAATGGCATCCGCGTACACCGTGACTTCTTCCGCGCGTCCAAGCGTCACCGGGCGCTCCATGATCTCATGCAGCTGCTCTTTCAGATGCTCAATGTAATGTTCTTTTCCCATATCACGCCTCCTGAATGTATTTGTAAAGCCGGTCGACGTCGTTCACATCGAACCGCAGCTCCCCAATGACCGGAATGGTCAGTGGGATCTTCTTTCCGTCCACCTGCGTTCTCGCGGCGTTGTAGAGCCGGTCAAGGTCGATGTTGCCCTCTGCATCCATAATGCCCATCATCTGCACTGCCGGGTGATCCTTCAGCGCGAGGATGCGGCTCTTGCCGCCGTCCATGATGAGCGCCAGCGCGATCCCGGCCCCAATGCCTTTCCCGGTCGGCAGGTGCGGAATGATCTCATTGTCGGCATACTGCGCCACGCCGCGCATGGCCTGATCTATCGTCACCATAAAGTTACCTCCATTTTAAGGTGGGGCGGCTATTGCCGCCCCTTTGGCTTACTTTTTGCAGCAGCTCCCACACTGCGGGAGCGGATTGTAGAGCGTCTGCGCCGTGGTGCCGGTGCCGGTGGTGATGTCGGCAACCATTTTGGGATAAAAGGTCGCGTTCGCGTAGGTCACGATGCTGTTGTCGCCGCAGCAGCGCCGCTCGGCTTCCATCTCGATCTCGCGGTGCAGCTCGGACTTGACCGAAGCGATGTCCTGCCGGGCAAGGACGAAGCTGTCCTCGGTGCGCTGGTTATGCACGGCCTGATCGCAGATCGACTTACGGATGTCCTTGAGCTGTCCGTCAAGGTAGGCGTACATCTCCAGCGACTTCTGGTCGTTGTAGGTGTTGGCCTTCAGGAGCGCGATCTCGCTGTCCTTCGCGGCCAGCTGCTGCTCCCGGTCGAGCTCATAGCGCGTGACCGGCGTGTTCTCGCTGCACCCCGCAGCCACCGCAGCCGCAGCCGGATTTACACCCCAGCCGCCGCCGAGCAGATTGCCCAGCAGTCCAAGACCGACGCCCGCCGTGCCGATGATGCCCGTGGTCAGAGCCGCATTTGCCTTGCCGTTGCTTGCGTATTCCATAGAGTTTCCCTCCAAAAAATGTAGTGAACTGGCCAGTTCCTACGATTAGTATGAGGGATTTTGAAATTCCGTGGGACGCACGAATGACGCATTTGTGTCGCATTTCTGACGCAAATAGAAAAAGTCCATGCAGTTCAGTGAACTACATGGGCAAAATAGCCTTTTCAAAATAATCATTTTTGTCGAGTTTTTATATTTACATTTCGCGACTTTTTGCATATACTTGTTATGAAGAAAGGAGGTGCCAATGTGGACAAGATTATCAATGTCGCCGCATATATCGTAAATAAGTACCGCGAAATCACAGGAGAATCGCTGGACGAAATGAAACTGCACAAACTGCTATATTTCACTCAGCGCGAATCCATCGCAATTACAGGTAGCCCTGCAATCGATGGTGTGTTCGAAGGATGGAAGTATGGCCCGGTTTGCCGAGAAGTTCGCGATGCGTTTTATAACGGAGAAATCATCGTGCGAACGGATGATATTTCAGATACGCTGCAATATATCGCAAATAATGTCATTTATGAATACGGCGCGCTTGAAACGTGGAAACTGAGTGAACTGTCCCATAAAGACATCTCGTGGAAAAATGCACGGAGGGGCTTGCTCCCACATGAAATCGGAACCGTTCCGCTTTCAAATGAAGATATTAAAGCCGATGCAGCCAAGCTCCGCCCATACGATCACGTGTGGGACATGTACTACGACGAATTTGAAACTGAGGGGGCCGTGTCTTGATCTCCATCGGTGAAATTCGAAAAACATTCACTCCATACTACGATAAGGTTTTGAAAAAACAATCTATCAAGTCACGCCCAGCCTTGATCGTAGGAATGGCAGATTCGAGTGACTATGTTGTACTTCCCGTGTCTAGAGTATCCATCCAATCTAACCGCGATGCAGACTATGACATTGAGGTAGATCCAGCGCAATATCCATTGCTTTGCCTTAATTCCGTGTCTTATATTCGCACGCACAAGCAAACCGTTATTCACGCGGCCGAAATCGGAGATGCCATCAGCGATTTGCGTAACTCCTACGAAGGTTTGTATTTAACTGTCATCGAAAAAAGAGATACGTTCAACCGTATTTTAACAGACAGAGCACTTTGATTTCATTGACAACCTTTATGAACAGCTTCTCCGAGCAGGCTCCTTGCTGATTTAAGGCTTGCCAGCACTGAGAAGTTCATCACGTCCTGCCTTTCTCGAAGGTCTGCGCTTATGCGTGGAGTATTGATGTAGAGAAGGTGGGACGTTTTTCTGCATAAAAGCACCCCCGACAGGATCACTCCTGCCGGGGCGTTTGTTTTGCTCAATATCTAGTGTGCATCATTCAGTTTTTATCATTTGCAGCTTTGCAGCCGTGTGCCGCGCTCGTGCGTAGATCTGCGGCAGTCTGCGTGTGATCGTGCTCCGCGCCATGTCCAGCTCCACCGCAACATCAATCTGCGGTGTTTTATCCATGACATAGCGCCGGACGATCTCCGCGTCCTGCTCACTGTAGCCTGCCTGAGATATGATCTGCTCCCACTCGCCTTGCAGCAGGCCGGTCAAGTCATCCGGAATCCGCACCCTCGCGCTGATCGTCACCACCTCCAATCCGGGTGGCGCGGCACACGGGGCGTTACTGCTTATGATTCAGGATGGCGATGTTGCCCTTGTTCGACACCTCGAGATCCAGCGCCTTTGCGATGTCCCGAATTTTAATATAATTCGTGCCGTCCTTCAAGATGCGCTCGACCTCAATCTCTTTGCCGTCGACGATCATCTTCGATTTCGTGACCACCTCGTCCACCTCCTCCAAGAGTTTCTTAAAATCGGCCCATTTCTTTTCGTCCACCAGCGGCAGGGGGCACAGCTTCATTGAGATGTCGTAGTGCCGCACCACGGCCTGCACGTTCGGCAGCTGCTTCAGCAGCATCTGATAGAGCCGCGCAGCGTTGCGCATCGTCGCTTCCGGAATGTAATACTTACCGGATGCGTCCGTGTGGCTCACCATCTCGATACTGACGGTGTTGTAGTTGCCGTATACCTTGCCGTATTTGCCGCTCCTGCCGTCGCCCACGGCCCACGCAACCACATCCAGCGGCACACACTGGTAAACGGTGTCGCCCTCGTCTACCACGAAATGTGCCGACGCAGCGCGTCCCTCGGAGCCGTTCGCGAAATACCGGGCGTTCCCGATCGCCGTCGCGTGCAGGCCGGTATTGGCCGTGTAGTGGAACACGATTGCCCGGATAGCCGAGAGCGGACGCTTTCCGCCCACTCTCGTTGCCCTTATGGTATCGTTAATTTTCAGTGCCATTTGCGCCTCCATAAAGCTCATGGTGGAGCGACAGCACCGCAGATTCGATCATCTTGTCCACGGTATCAGAATCAAATTTGATGCCTCTCTCGGCGAGGTAGTGCAGCACATACGCCTTTTTCTCGGCGCCCTCGTTGGCATTGTAAAGCTGCTCCGCCGCCTTGACCGCGATCTCCACATACGCCTGCCACTTTTTGAGCTTGTCCGCGCCGACGCGCTCCTTGATCCACGGGATCAAGAACGCCGATACCAGCGCCGAGATCAGCGCGATCACTGCCGAAATGATTTCTGTGTAGTCCATATTATGTACTCCCTTCGTCGTCCGATTTTTTTGCAAATACTCTCTTTGCAAGGAGCATCAGCAGCTCCCCGCCAAACGCCGCTCCGGCGTAGGTCAGGATGTCGGAAAGGTCTATGTCCCTGTCCATCACCAGTGCTGCGGTTTTGACCATCGCCGCCCAGAGCAGGACGCCAAACAGCACCCAGATGCAGAAATACACCAGCTGCCGTGCCATCTTCCCCTTCGTCAGGCGGCTCTTTCTAATTTGCCTCATGCCGTCCGGCCTCGCACTGCTCTTCGAGCTTATGGAGCGCCTTTTTGACATCCCCATTGCCACCGCGATTGACGTACTTCTTCCCGGCGATCAGCCGCTCCGACATGGGCATCTCTTCCGACATGATCGTGAGGCGCAGAATGCTTAAATACTGCTCATCCTGCAATCTCGTGATCTTGTCGATCTTCTCGTCGATTGCCTTCAGGTGGGCGCTCTGCGCGTCGCCCTTGCCTTTCTTCTTCTGGATCGCGCTGACGATTGCCTGGACGATGGTCGTCAGCGCAGACGAGCCGAGGATCGCTACAATGATCGTGGTTGCATCCATTTCTCTTTCTCCTTTATACTTCGGTAAAATACAGCCCCACCAGCTCATGAGGCAGGAACTGAAGCGTCACCTTGCCGCCCGGCTGCTCGCCCGTCCGTTCGCAGCGGTAGAGCTTGCCGTCCTCCGGATCGGTGTAATACAGGCCGTAGGTGTACTCCATGCCTTTTGCGGCTGGAATGGGGTCCTCCTGTGTGCCTGTGTGCTCCTCGTCGATGACCGTAAACATTGCCGGTGTCTTGTCCGGCTCCCAGCCTTCCTGCGTCGTGTGCGCCTGTCCTTCGTTGACGCGGAACAGCCTGTCCGTGCCATTGACCGGAAACACAAGTCGGTCGCCCGCTTTGATGACCAGATCAGGTTCCCAGCGTCGGTAAAGCTCCATTGCCTTTAGCGCGTCTGCATCCGTCAGACTGGCTGAAGCCTTGACGATATAGGGGCGCAATGCTCTGGCCCTTTCTGTGTAGGTCATTATTCTGCCTCCCCAAGTAAAATTTTCGCCGCTGTCTCTGCATCTGTGAGTGGCAATGCCGCACCCATTTCCTCATAGCTGCCCTCCGGCTCTGTGCCTTTCAGCAGCTTGCCCGCCAGCCGGAACACCGTGTCAGAAAGTGCCTGATATTCCTTCCCGTCCTTGTCGGTCAGCGTCACGGCCATCTTCGCACAAAAGCCTTCTGCCTGATCTTCCTCGCACGGCACATAGCAGCCGTTGTTGTGTAGTCGGATAAGTACAACACTGTCCGCATACCCTGCAAATGCGCCATCCTTCTTTACTGCATACATGGTATCACCCCGAATTTCTCTTGATAGATTTTCTCCAATCGCTCTGTGTTGGCCGTCCGCAACCGGTTCTTCCAATAGCCGTTTTCCTGTCCCGGCCACAGCTCATCTACAAAGTCCTCGCCACATCCGTGCTTCGCATACCAGCAGTAGAGCTTTTCTAGCATATCCTGCCGGTATTTTCCCTCATCGGTCAATGGTCGAAAATGATTCCAGCCGTTTTCACTCGTCACGCAGCAGATCGGCTTGCCATTGAGATAGAGGAATTTTTCATGCTCCTGCAAAATCGTGCCGTATGGGATATTGACCTCACCAGAGATGGATTTTCCTTTGAAGCGTTTGTATGTGATATAATCCATATCTGTACCTCATACGCAAAATCCGGGCGCGAAGCCGATGGAATATCTCGCAGCAACAAAACTGGAAACGCCGGTGGTACCCACAAACACAAAATCAGCGGTTTCATTAGCGCACGGGGAACGGAGCCACCAATTAGCAGCGGCATTTGGTTCATCGTGTTTGTTTCTGATTTTGCTATTCCCGGCAGAATAATAGGCATACTGTGCTTGCTTGCTCGCCTCGTTCGAGTTCGCGTATGTAATACTCCCGAAAACCTCATACTCTGAAGGGAGAAAAAAATAATCTGTCGTCGCCGTGATATTGCTCTCGCTCGATCCGCTGCCGAAGGCGGCGTTGTCCGTGTACTTCGTAACGGACTTGAGGGTGGCACGGAGCGCTTCCGGAATGGCTGCGATAATCGTCCCGGCGGCGCTCGAGAGGCTTGTCCCGCAAATGCCGAAGCGCATGTCCGCCGCTTCCCAACCACCGTAGTTCGTTACGTTTGAATTCATAGCGAAAAAGCCGGAGCCCGACACTTCCGAAAGATAGGAACTGTCGCATAGCGCAACGTCCGTTCCGCCGGAGAGCGCGGTTTTGCCCAACTGGAAATGGATGCGGTTTGCGCCCTCTAGCTCTTGATTGTGGTTGAATCCGATGATAAATGCGTATGTTGTGTAATTCGATAGTGTAAGATGTCCAACCGTTCCATTAAGCGTTACTTCCTTGCGGTCGCCGATGCTCCAATAGTTCGCGCCCTCACCCTTGTCGGATACTTCCTTGATGGTCGCCCAGTCGTTATTATTCAGCACAGCCGAAACAAAAGAGAACGCAACCGCGTAGCGATCCGTAAAAGTGACGCTTTTCGTATTGGACGTTTGCCCATTGCGCGTCGCCTTGACGTTCCATGTACCGGCCTCCGGAACAGTCAGCGTACACGTTCCATTGACCGATGTACCGCTCACGACCTTGCTTCCTTTTGTCGCGGTAACAGTTGCGCCCGAGGTCACAGACACGATGATTTGTAGCTCTGTACCGGTCTGAATGGCCTGAATCGCTGTCACAAATCCGTCCGGGTAGACCAGTGGGTCAGATGTTCCGCCCTTCTCCCGGATAGCTGATGCAACCTTTGTCAGGTCAGTTGTATTTGTCAAAAGCTCTGCCATCAGAAGCTACCTCCATTCGCATTCGCAATGCTCACTGCCGCCCATGCACCAGACACAACACGCAGGAACTTTCCATTATCCGAAGTAGTGACCGCTGGCAGCTCCCTCGGGTGTATATGGTCTCCTCTGGCATACGCGCTTTCCGAACCAGCCGACGCCGTCCCCGGCGCCTTCGGGGTGGTGTTGGAGGCTGGAGCCACGGCCACGGCTCCATCAATCTGATCCCCGGCGGCATTGTGCGCCGTTGCACCTTCCAACAGGGTTTCCGGGGTAACGCTGTCTCCCGTCAGGTTGATCAGCGTATTCCCCGCGAAATCGACTTTACTGACGCCCATATCAAACCTCCGCGGCCTTGCCGATGGTGACGGTCTTACCGCCAGCGGAATTGTCCGCCTCGTTATAATAGATGGCGTTGACGACCACCTGAGACAGATAATCATAGCCCTCATCCGGGATGACAGTCTGCGACGTGGTCAGCGGATCGACCGTCTTGGTCTGGACGGTGATGGCCTCACCGCCGTAGGTGCCCTCGACGCCGAGGATGGTCACGCCCTTTTTGATGTTGGCCGCAATGATCTTCGCTGCCTCGTCGGGGTCGATGACGCACTTGCCGGAGCCGTCGTGATAGCCCAGCGGGACGATATACTCGCCATTGACCGTGCTGATCTTCGCGGCGACTGCGCCGTTGTTCGGCATCTCGCCGGTGATCATCGTGCCGCGCGCGCCTGCCGTCTTTCCGATGAGGATTTCCGACGCCTTGACCGTTGCGCCAGAGGTGTCGAGATCGAACGTGCAGGAGCCTGTGTGGATCTCGCCGTCCGGGCCGTGGAACTTGTAACCGAGAAGGACTTTTCCGTCCGCGATGGTGTCGGCAGTCAGGTCGATCAGGACAGTGCCGCCGTAGATGATCTTGCTTTTACCCATTTTTATACCTCCGATGCAATATAAACTGTGTCCCCAGTGGGATTGGATGTTTCGTAATACGGAATCTTGGTGACGGTCACGTCCTTGTTGAGCGTCTTTCCGGCGGTCTCAAGGACAGTCGGCGCGTTGGCCTTTGGGATGACCGTGTATTCGCCCTCATAAGGCTCTCCACCGCCCGTGTGGACAATTTTGACGTTATCGATTGCAAATACAATGCTCGGCTTCCCGCCAATGTCAAAGTGGATCATCACAGCACCACCTTACTGATGGAATCGCTCACGCGGATGCCCTCAATGCTGGTACCAATGACAACAGGCTCCGCGCCGGTAAACTTGACGCGGATCTGAACGGCCTGAGAAGCGGATTTGAACTGAAAGGTTTCCTCCTGCGTCAGCGGGAACAGGAAATTCCCATCCTCGTCCGTTGTCACCTCGCCGGGGTAGGTCTTCCGCAGCTTGCCGACGATGAACTCGATCATTTCAATCTTGGATAGGTCGAGCGGCGCGCCGTCCTGCGTCCCAGTAAATACAATGGCGTACTGGTCGCCCTGCATGATTTTCAGGCTCATAGCTACCTCCTTACTTTGGCGTGCCGACCTTGCACAGTACCACATAGCTGCCGCTGACGCGGGCGATCAGGACGCGGTTGCCCGCAGCGAAGGTGACATCCGGATTGCAGCGGTAGTGCTTCGCAGTTGCCTCGGTCTGGCCGGGGAAGATCAGCGAGACGCCGTCCGTGTACTTCGCGCCGATGGTCGCCAGCGAGAGCAGCGGCGATTCCTGCGGGCTCTCCAGCGTGGCCGTAAACAGATCCATCATGCAATCACCGTCCTTTTCGCTGTGTGCTGCATCATCTGGCCGGTGGCCATGGTCAGCGACCAGCCGGTCTCCTCGTAGATTCCAGCCAGTTCTGGGTCGTCGATGGAGATGATGTCCCCGACGCCGTGCCCCGGCTCGTTGAGTGTCTGAAATGTGATGGTTCGCGCCGCTAACATGGATTCATTCCGGGCGCGGTCTGCGGCGGCCTGAAGCTCATCCTGACTTGCAATGTTGTCCACACGCTGCACATCCACAATGCGCATTTTGCGTTTGAACGTGGACGTGCTGGACGTCGGGGACTCGTTGACCGCCGTGGCCACCATGTCGGCATCGAGATCCGGATTGCTGCAGATTCGGACAAAGACGTTCGGCGCGTTGAAAATGTCCGTCTCGTCATTGTGATCTGGCCCGATCGGCTGCGCGTGGACGACGTCGTTATAGGAATAGGCATGATCGATGCGGTCGGCGCTGGGCTGTTCATACGGCTCCAAATGCGCGATTCCGCTGCCGTCGAACCACACATCGCTGTAATTGATCTCGGCCAGCAGCTGATTGATAATAGCGAGGTAGGTCGTGCCGATCTCCCAGTCCTCGCGGTCGGTCTGGAGCGTGGCTGTGGACGGAGCCGCAATGACCAGCCCGATCCCGGCCTCCGTCAGCATCTGGCGGATCTTCGTAATGTAGGACGTGCCGGCGGCGATGTGCAGGATGTTCTCCGTACGCTGGTTTTGCAGCCGCCAGCAGCGGTCATAGGCCTCAATCTGGACGACCGTGTTGTATCGGTCGGTCGCGCGGCTCGGAGTCGCCGTCTGGAAGACGCCCAGCGGCGTCTCCACGCCGTTCAGCCGCATGACGGGCTGCAGCTCGTCTGACAGCAGATCGACCGTGTCGGGCACGTAGAACCGCCCGGAGAAGCTGCCTTTGATCTCGGCGTCCTTGTTGACCATGATGTTGGGGTTGTCGCCGCTGCGCCAATGGAGCCGGGTAAACTCGGCTCCGTTGCGCAGGACGTTGACGTGGTAGGAGACGTCACGAATCAAGGTCGATCTCCTCCTTTCGGTCGATCTGCTCGATGGTGAAACTGTAAGTGCTGAAGAAATCGTCAGAGTTTTCCGTGATGCTGGCCGGGTAGCCGATGGTCATGTTGCCCTCCGGCGTCTTGCAGCAGGTCAGGTGTCCGAGCAGTGCCCGGAGAGACTGCCGCTCCGCGTCGTCCGCGCAGACGCAGGTGATCCGCAGCGCGCGGGACTTAAATTCGCTCCGCTCGGCGACCGGGTAGGTGTGCCCGGAGAGCTGTACATATTGGATGTCCTGGGACAGGCTCAGACCCGTGCTGCGGTGTGCCGAAGAATCATAGAGGAAGTGCAGCCACTCGCCGCGCTCCATGTCGTAGAGTCGGACTTTGTCTGTGCTGACCGTGACTTCCACGGCCTCGGACAGACTGTAATTGTCGCTGTTGTCGTAGCAGCCGCGCACCTGATAGCGCACACCACCAATGCTGGCTGCATCGGTGTAGCTCGGTTCCGTGACCTTTGCGATAGCCACTCCATTCCGATAGACCAGATAGTAGTCAAAGCTGCCCGGCGTCCAGCTGAGCGCCGCCTCAATGCCGCCTTCGGCGGTCAGCGTGATCGCGCCGCCCGGTATGTTTGTGATCGGGAGCGCCGCCGTGCCCCAGGGCGACCAGAAGCCGTATTCGTTTTGCACACGGACGCGCACCGTGTAGTTGCCATCGGCCAGATAAAATGGGGCTTTCCACGTCTTCCCGGTTCCGAAGCGCGTACCGGAGGCATAGACGCCATCGATCTCGACTTGGTAGGCTTGCTGCTCATCCGACTGCCAGCGGATCTCCGGGCGCGGCTCTGTGGACACGATAGACACGGGTGGTGTTGCAGGGGCGGCCAGCACAATAAACTGTGTAGCGGCGCTCCATGCGCCCGCAGCACCCTTGGAATTGTACGTCCGCACGCGCCAGTATTTTGTGCCGGAGGTAAACGTCCCGGCAGGAGCCGTCCATGTGTTGGCCGCGCCGGTGACAGTTGCCAGCGCCGTCCATGTGCTGCTGTCTGTGCTCTGCTGCAATTCGGCCTTCGTTTGGGCCGTGCCGGTCGAAATGATGTGTTCCCACTTGAACACGTTATCAGATGCTCCGTCGAGCACGGCCCGGTCAGGCGCAACCGCAACGGCTGTGGATTCCACGTCGGTCAGCGAGAGTGTCATCCAATCGGAGGTCGTGGTGACGCCGCTGTTCGCGGTCACGCTGATCTGCCACTGGATGCTGTCGCCGGAAAAAGTATTCGCCGGGATGGTGATGGAGGTGGCCGTGCCAGGCACGTCGATCTCCTTGACTGTGTCGGATGCAGATTTGCGCCAGCGGAATTTTGCAGACGTGCGCGAAACGTCTGCATAGCAGTACCCATTTACAGATTCACGCCAAGAGAAGGTGTTGGAATTTGCAGCAACAATAGATCCGCGTGACGGGGATGTGTTGCTTATTGCAAGCCCTACGGTTTCGTCGGTATAACGGAACGTCGCGTATGGTGGATTACTGCTTCTGGTTGACTGAAATGCCCAGTAATAGTTCGTTGCAATCATGATCCCGTACTTCAGCACGTAGGATGCAAGGCTTGTTGTAGAGGAGACAACCGTCTTATACCCGGCAGAACTTACATAGACGCTCAGCTTCGTACCGCCATAGCTCGGTTTATTGTTGTATGTTACTGTTTTTTCGTTGAATGGGCCTCGAAGATAATACCATGTAATGCTTTGCGCAAGAGTAGAAAAAGAAACTTGGTAATTTACATATACGGTTACATTTTCGATGGCCTTAAATCTTGCAGCTTCCGGAGGTGCAGCAAATGAAAATAAAATATCACTTAGTCCGTTTGCGTCACCAGCAACATACACAGATTCAGTGCTGAAATTTGTTGACGGGAATGATGCGCTAATACCTGCACACTGTGCACCTGTAAGCGTAATTTCTGGCATTTATGTCCCCCCCATCCGTACCACTCTGCGGCGATCCTGCACGATGCGGAGGATGTCCTCAAACTCCCGCACCGTGTGGGCGTCGATCGTGATGTTGTAAGTATCGCCGCCGGTCTGGCGCGTTTCCTGCGCGGTCAGGATGCGCGTGCCCTGCGGCAGGATCGCGGTCTCTGCGCCGTGCTCGCTCAGCAGCGTCCGCCCGCCGGGGAACCAGTCTGTGCCGCTGGCGTTGCGCCGCCACGATCCGGCATTTTTCCACGCCTCAAAGGTCCCTTGCGCCGTCCCAGCGGAAACCTCGCTGTTGTAAATCGAGCGCAGCTCCGCGTCCGTGTAGGTGCCCTCGGTGATCCAGCCCGCAGACTGCGAATAGCGGTAGCCGTTATAGGCACCGCTGGCACGCTGCATGTTGCTGAGCTGGCCGGAGCTGGCGTTCAGGCCGAGCGCGGTTTTGATCTTGTCGCCGTTGAACGTAAACAGACCGACGATAACGTTGGCCGTGTCTGCAATCAGGGCAACCGTTTCTGCGATCGGTTTCAATGCTGCGGTCAAAGCCGGAAGAACAGCGGAAATCAGCGAACCGAGCGGCTCCAGCAGCGCGACAGACGATTCGAGGATACTGCCGAAGGCATCGACCGCACCGGACTCGACCAGCGCTTTACCGACCTTCTGGATCAACTCTCGGATGTCCTCCAGCGCCTTGGTCAGATACGGAGCAAACTCCGCAGCCATCTGATTCTTGACCGCATCCTGCGTCTTCTGCAAGGTTTGGAAGCCGGTGTCTACGGCTTTCAGCGAGGTCAGCGCGTCATTGTCGAGCACATAGCCCATGTCGTGCGCTTCGTCCGCGTACTGTTTCAGCGCGTTGCTGCCCGCGTCGATCAGCGGATTCAGCTCCTGCGCGGATTCCGACATGAGGTCCATTGCAACGGCGTCGCGCTCCGTGCGGTTTTCCATCTGGCCGAGCGCGTCGATGGTGTCGTAAAACACATCCTCGGCGCTGCGGAGATTGCCGTCCGCGTCCGTGATGGCCACGCCGAGCTTGGCATAAGCGGCGGCGGTAGCTTCATTGCCGTCCCGCGCCTCCTGCATCTTGTTGGTGGTCTCTTTGAGAGAGTCGCGGATGCGGTCGGACGAAACACCGATCATTTCGGCTGCATAGTCAAACTCCTGAATGGACTCGGTTGACTGCCCAGTGACGGAGGACAGCTTCAGAATTTCAGACGCCGCAGCGCCTGCCTCTTTCGTGATGTCAACGAGGGCCTTTTCGGCCTTGACCACGGCAGCGGCCACAAGGCCGAGACCGGTCACAGCCAGAGCCGCACCTGCATGGATGCCGTTGAGAGACTGCACGGCCTTCTGTGCGCCCTCTGGAAGCTGGATGCCAAATTTGCCGGACACGTCCGTCAGCGCGTCACCGAGGCCGCGCATGACCTCGTTGTTGCCGGAGAACTCCTCCTTGAGATTGGCAAACAGGCCCTTGATGCCGCCGCCCTGCTCCTTGGTGTCGGACAGAGCTTTTTTCAGCTTGCCAAAAGCGTTCGTCGTGCCGTCTGCCTCTCTCTGTGCTTTTTGGAGCGCGTCCTCGTTATCCTTCAATGCACGCTCCATCTTGACCAATTCGGCCTGTGCATTGTTGAGCTGCGTTTTCCAGCGATTGGTGCGTTCATCCGCCTCACCATAGGCGGATGCCGAGGACTGGAGCGCCTTTTCAATTTGTTCGATTTTTTCCTTCTGCGTCAGAATCGTGCGGTCGAGGATGTCGTTCTTCTTGGTCAGTGCCTCGACGCTGTCCGCGTTATCCCGAAACTGCTCGGACGCGAGATTCAGCTCGGATTTCAGAACGTTCAGGCCGCTCTTGATCTCGGCCAGTGCAGCCTTGTATTCCCGCTCGCCGTCCAGTTTGATTTTTGAGTTGATACTCGGGGCAGCCATCAACCGCCACCTCCCATCAGATATGCCGACAACGACAAGCGGGCGGGCTTCTCCGTCTCCGCAGGAGACTCAGAAACGACACGCCGGCCCGGTGCGCCCATGAGCTTGAAAAACTCACGGTAAAGCGCTACGCACCGCGCCGGCGTCATTGTCCGCCAGAAAACGGCCTCGTCGTTATGCAGGACATTGATCCAGATATTCAGATACCAAGCGAAGTTCAGGCCGTCGCTGCCGCTTCCTTGGTCTCCACGTTTTTTGGTTCTTCTTCGGTCGGCTCCGCCTCGTCATCGTCCGGAGCCATGACCGCTGCGAACAGCAGGCCAAACACATCGCCCTGGATGCGGCGGAACTCCTTCCAGCTCACCGCACGGCCGATCTCGCGATCCGTGACGGAGAGATCCAGCCCGGCAGCGTTCGCGGCCTCGTTGACCAGCGCCGCGAGCAGCCGCGTGAAATTCCGGAAGGAACGCTTCTCATCAAGCATCTCATCCAGTTCGCCGGCCGCCTGAAGATCTGCCAGCACATTGAAATTGCAGCAGAGCTGGAGCGTGTGGCCGCCATACTCAAACGGCAGCGTTTTCAAACGGAGATCCATGATTTATCCTCCCTCAGTGACGACGGTCGGTTCCGTCGTGAAGCAGGCGTCGAGCCATGCAATGGCCTCGGCCTCGGTGTCAAACGAGTCCCACTCCATCAAGTGGCCTGCGTCATCGACCAGCGCTTCGCCGGAGGTCGTCGGCGTCTGGAAGTTGATCTGCTCGCCCATGGTCTGGAGCGTCTTGCTGGGCGGGCCAAACAGCGTCTTGTGGACGAAGATTGCCGTGAACTTCTCTACGCCGTCGATCATATCCGGCGCATAGAATCCGCTGCCGACGTACTGACCGGTCGAGGTCTTGCCGTAGGCCATACTCTTCACGGTCTTGGGCGAGCCGGAACCGACCGAACGGCTCAGCTCATACGCTTTGAAAAGCAGCTTCTGCGTCTCGTCCGGGATGTACTTCACGCCCTGGCTGACCGTCAGGCCCGTGACCTTCTTCATGTACTCGGCCAGCGCGGACTCGGCATAGAGACGTCCCTCCGCGAACTTGAGTTCGAGGTTCGCCGTCATTGCGTCGCCCATGGACATCGGCGTGTCATAACTGATTTTCTTCTGCGTTTTGTCGTAATTGTATTTCGCGACCTGCATGCCGCGAAGATCAAATTCAGGCATGTCATTCTCCTTTCAGAATGTCGGCAGCGACGTCGGACATTTTGTCGTTGGCCTGCTGCCAGGTGTTGTGTACCGCGGTCGACCAGTAATAGTCTGCCGGGATCTTGCCGCCGGTTCGCCGGCCGTAGTTCAGCACGAAACCCTTTGTGCCGTACCGCTGCCCACGTTTGTCCTTCCCGTGGATCGTAACGAACATATACGGGACGCCATTTTTGTCCTTCCGGACGACACGAGCCTTTGTGATATGCCGCAGCGTCTCGCCAGTACGCCGCTTTCGGCCGGGGCTGTTATGTCCGGACTCCACAAAGGCAGATTTTACAGAGGTCAGCATGACCTCGGAGCCGGCTGTCAGCATCCGCTTCACGTTCTCGTCGGTAAACAGATCGGCCTTATTCAGCTGCCGGATGGCCTCTTCAATGCCGTCGGTCTCCATCTGCGCCATCAGATCACCTCACAGGGAATGTCCGTGTAGTAGGTGGCTGTCTCGACGTCGTAGGAGTGCTCCGGCATCTGCATCGCGATATGCGCATCCGCCAAAGCCTTTGAGACTTCGGCGGGGAGCGTATCATCTTCGGTTTGCGTGGCCACGGTCACAACAGCCTGATAGATCGTGGCAAAGGGGCGGCTGTTGGCGTAGGCGTAGCGGTCGCCGGTCGGCGTCCAGACAAGATAGCGGAGCAGCGGCTCACCGTCGTCCGTTGTCTCCGGGGCCTGTACCTTGTAGACCGCATCCGGCAGGACGGTCTTGAGCGCGTTTTCAATCTTGGAATAACTCATATTTTCCCTCCGGCTCCGCAAGGCTTAACGTGTTGATGTCGAGGCCGTCGGCGTCCTGTTCGCGCTGCGCCTGGTCAATGCGATAGACGTGGCCGTCCTCCAGTGTGCAGTATTGGTCAGCCTCGATCGGCGCGTCGAATACGCTGCGCGGCATGGACACCATGCGCACGAGCTTCTGCCCGACCTGCTTCCCGGCGTAAAACCGGGAGGCGTACACCGTGCGCTCGCAGTAAAAGTGCTGGCTGACGGCCTTGAGCTTGCGCACGGCAGGAGACCGACCAGGGAGCAGCGTGTAGATCGTCAAAATCTTGTCGTAGATCATCCACCGTCCCTCATTTTCTCGTGGCACAGCCGATCCTTGATCATGATGTCAAGATTCCGGGGGAGTGCCGCCCGCTCGGTGTTGCCGCGGGCACGATACATCCACGCGGCCACGGAGCCGACCAGCATGTCATCCTCGTCGCTGTCGTCCGCCAGCGTGATGCCGCGCCGGCGGACAAAGGATTCGGCTGTGGTCAGCAGACCGCGCATATAAAGCTCCTGTTGATCAGCGCACGACAAAATGCCAAGATCAACCTTCATGTAAGTCAGACGCAGGTCTGCTGACATTCCACAGCCCCCTCTCTTATGCCTTGGCGGTCACGCTGCCGGAGCCAACGGCCACGGCCTTGCCGTCCGCGTTGACCTCAACGACGGTGATGGTCGCGCCGGTCGTGGCGCTCTTGATGGTTTTATTTGCGGGCAGATCTGTCCAGCCCTTGCCGATGGGCTCGCC
>ENA-ORMS01000952-ORMS01000952.1-human-gut-metagenome-genome-assembly--contig:-NODE-952-length-26113-cov-5.407552_pt1 | contig 26113 bp, 17 predicted proteins | sample MGYA00242104_ERZ508997 | MGnify/ENA primary metagenome ERZ508997 (study PRJEB26280, sample SAMEA2338704) | human gut metagenome | biome: human gut; feature: human-associated habitat; material: faeces... | reverse complement strand
CCAGCCACTATAAGGAGATCGTCAGCCTGAACGGACTGAAAAGCAATGTCATCTACAGCGGTATGAAGCTGAAAATTCCGAATAAGTAAACCTCATCACACGCCCTCTGCGGATATTTCCGTGGAGGGCGTTATTTTTTTGCCCATTTTACCCTGACAAAAGTGCCTTTTCTCTGGGTATAGCGAGAAACGCTATTTCTCAGGAACGAGGTATCACTATGACAGACATGGAACGCTCACGAATTGTGGAACTCCAACACCAGGGCTACGGGTATAAGAAAATATCCTCTATAACAGGGCTACCGCTAAACACAGTAAAGTCCTTTTGCGCCAGGCATCCTGTGCAGATCAAAGAGCCACCGGGCTCAAATGCCCTGTGTCGAAACTGCCTGGCTCCGCTTGAGCAGACACCGCATAAACGGAAAAGGATGTTCTGCTCCGATGCTTGCCGAATGGCGTGGTGGAACGCGCACCCTGAAAGAGTGCAGCGAAAAGCGTACTACACACTCACTTGCCGACATTGCGGGAAGCAGTTTGAAAGCTATGGCAACAGCCATCGGGTGTTCTGCTCCCGTGACTGCTATTTGAAATTCCGCAGGAAGGAGACCGACCATGAGTGATTACGATAAGCGTCTGTTTGCCTACCAGATGGCGATGGCACTCGCCCGGAGTATGCGTTCCAAGGGGCTGATATCAGCCAAAGAGTACGCTAAGATCGATACAATTATATCCAAGAAATACGGCATATCTTCGTGTAGTATATTCCGCTGAAATCGCTGGATATATCGTGTTTTTAGAGGTAATATGTCACACACCAAAGGGAGGTGAACCACATGGAGAGAGTCGTAGAAAGGGTCGATGCCCTAATACCCGCACAGCCGAAAGCTTTGCGTGTTTGCGCTTATGCCCGTGTTTCCACAGGAAAGGATGCCATGCTGCATTCGCTGTCCGCTCAAGTCAGTTATTACAGTAAAATGATTCAGAGCCACAACGGGTGGATGTACTGCGGCGTTTACAGTGATGAGGCTGTGACCGGCACAAAAAGAGAACGAGCCGGGTTTCAGCACATGATTGAGGAGTGCCGCCAAGGGAACATCGATCTTGTTATTACGAAGAGCATATCCCGTTTCGCCAGAAATACGGTGACGCTTCTTCAGACTGTCCGAGAGCTGAAAAACCTGGGCGTAGATGTGTTCTTTGAAGAGCAACACATCCACACCATGAGTGCGGACGGTGAGCTGATGATGACCATCCTGGCGTCCTACGCACAGGAAGAGAGTTTGTCAGCCAGTGAAAATCAGAAATGGCGTGTCCGAAAAGCCTTTGAAAGCGGAGAAATCATCAACCTCCGCTTTTTGTTCGGCTATGACATCACGCCGGACGGCATAAGGGTGAATGAGGTGGACGCTGCCATCGTCCGAGAAATATTTGCACGGTTCAACGGTGGCGAGAGCATGAGTTCCATCTGTCGTGACCTTGATGCCAGAGGACATAAAGGCGTTTTCGGCGGTACATGGTGTGCGGAGCGGATGCGGAATACCTTATCCAATGAAAAGTACCTCGGCAATGCGCTCCTGCAAAAGCGATACCGCAACAACCACATTGAAAAGAAGCTGTTGCCGAACCGAGGAGAGCTTCCGATGTACTATGCCGAGGGAACGCATGAGCCAATCATCGACCAGGCAACATTTGATAAGGCACAGGAGCGGCTCAGAATGCTGGCGCAGCAGACTGCAACCGCACGAAACCGACTCGTTCAGTTTTTTCGGGGCTGATTCACTGCAGACTGTGCGGCAACACCTATAAGCGCGTAACTTACCGCAAAAAGCACTACTGGAATTGCACTACATTCCAGACAAAAGGAAAATCCGAATGTGCCGCTAAGCGGATTCCGGAAGAAACGCTCGAAACCCTCACCTGCGAGGTGTTGGGCGCAGTAAGCTTTGACCCTGATATGGTCAGAAGCAAAATAACGGCAATCAGAGCAGAGAAAAGCAATATGGTGGTGTTCTGCATGGACGACGGTTCTGAAATCGTTAAACGATGGAAAGACCGCTCCAGAGCAGAAAGCTGGACGCCTGAAATGAAAGAAAAGGCACGACAGCGGGCATTACAGGCAAGGAGGAAAAAGGAATGAACAGAACAGCAGCACGGTCGGTCACAGTCATTCCGCCGACCATCAATCCGCTGACGCACCTTTCCAGGGTGGCTGTACAAAAACGGCGGGTCGCAGGATACGCAAGAGTGTCCACAGACAGCGATGAGCAGTTCACCAGCTACGAGGCGCAGGTGGATTACTACACGCAATACATCAAACGCAATCCCGAATGGGAGTTTGTAAAGGTATACACCGATGAGGGCATTTCCGGCACGAACACCAAGCATCGCATCGGCTTTAATGAAATGATCGCCGACGCCATGTCCGGTAAAATCGACCTCATCGTCACAAAGTCGGTCAGCCGCTTCGCCCGAAACACGGTTGACAGTCTGGTTACCATCCGCAAACTGAAAGAAAAAGGCGTAGAAGTCTACTTCGAAAAAGAGAACATCTACACCTTTGACGGCAAGGGCGAACTGCTGCTAACTATCATGTCGAGCTTGGCACAGGAAGAAAGCCGCTCCATTTCGGAGAACGTGACCTGGGGACAGAGAAAACGGTTTGCCGATGGAAAGGTCAACCTCCCATACAAGCAGTTCCTCGGCTATCGCAAAGGCGTGGACGGTTTTCCAGAAGTCGTTCCGGAGGAGGCAATCGTTGTCCACCGGATTTATACTCGATTCATGGAGGGGTTGACGCCGGGGGCCATTGCAAAGGAACTGACAGCAGATGGGATTCCGACTCCATCGAGAAAACAACGCTGGCGGACCAGTACAGTGGAAAGCATCCTTCAAAACGAGAAATACAAGGGCGCTGCACTCCTTCAGAAATGCTTCACGGTCGATTTCCTCACAAAAAAGAGGAAGGTCAATGAGGGCGAGGTGCCGCAGTATTATGTGGAACACAGCCATGAGCCGATAATTACGCCGGAAGAGTTCGACAAAGTTCAGACGGAGCTTGCGCGGCGCAAGCAGATCAGCCGCCAGTACAGCGGAAAGAGTATTTTTTCCTCGCGCATTGTCTGCGGGGACTGCGGCTCCTACTTCGGCTCAAAAGTCTGGAACTCGACCTCAAAATACCGCAGGGTCATCTGGCAATGCAACGGCAAATTTAAGGGTGAGCACAAATGTGAGATGCCACACCTGGACGAGGAAACCATCAAAGCACGGTTCGTGGCAGCCCTTAACGCTGTTATCGACAGCAAGGACAACATCCTTGAGGATTGCCGATTGATGCAAGCCACCCTGACAGACTGTATAGGCATTGATACAGAAATCGAGAGTCTGCTTGAGGAGATCGATGTGGTGACTGAACTGACAAAGCGTTGCATTGCGGAAAATTCACAGACGGCACAGAACCAGGAAGAATACGCCGCCCGGTACAATGGGTTTGTGGAGCGGTATGAAAAAGCCAAGGCACGGCTCGAACAGCTCCGCACTACAAAAGCTGCACGGGAAGCCCAGGCAGAAGCCATCGGAGCTTTCATGTTCGAGATGCAGGAACTGGACACTCTCACCGAGTTTGACGAAAAGCTCTGGTTGACAGTCATTGACAAGGTAACGGTCCACACTGACGGACGGATGAGATTCAAATTCCAGGGCGGCACTGAGATTGACGCATAGGTCCCCAAAATACGAAGACCGTAGGTTTAAACGCCTGCGGTCTTTGTGATGATAGCGAAGCAAAAATGATACGAACACGATAACAATAAACCAAGCGATTTAATATACTTGACTTTGCAGCAAAAACATTGTATAATTAAATAAAACGCTGTCGAAGCGCTGTTTCCGTGCTTTGGCAGACAGCTAGGATCATTAGAAATCCCTGTCAACATGGTAGGGATACCCGATACAATAGTAATCGGCAAAAATAAGCCCGGAGCCGAAGCTGTGGAGCTATATTAACGGTACCGCAAAAAAAACGGCCGCTACCCACGGTTGGAATAGAATCTCGCAATCAGTTAAACTTCTTTGTATGCAAAACAGTGCGGCTGTTGCCGGCGGCAGTAAAAAACTGTTTTGCCGCAGCGAGAAAGTTCTCGAAAAATCATTAATCCGACTTCATTAAAGAAGGATGTTGCGGCAAGAAGCACTTTATAGGTTTTAACTTTGCCGCGATTGAGATTCCAACATTCTGAGTGTTTCTCTATCCCGTCTGCCGTGATAATACTTTTCCAACACTTGACTGAAAACAGTCGAATCCTCTGCGGCTGCTTCGAAAAGCGTCATGCATGAACGCAGCTTTAAACTGTCCGGAGTTCCCATCACGGCGCGAGGATCATTTGTCTCCAACTCAAGCAATGCTTTGCTGATTTCCACAAGGCGAGATTTTAATACCGGATGCAACAGGTAGGCTTTTGCCTCGCCAGGTCCGCGAATGCCGTAAAACACAGAATTGGAGCTCTTGCCGAGTCCATGCAATTGCGGAAAAATATACCATATCCAGTGGTGAACTTTTCTCCCGCGTCGAATTTCCGCAAGTGCCTGAGAATAACCGTCTACAGTGGCTTCCTGCGCTGATAAAAAACGTGTCAGATTATACTCTTTCAAAATAAGCCTCCTTTAAGGTGGTATGAATGAAATTTTGTTATTTAATACATACACTTCTGCGGATGAGCCGAGGAAGGTGTTTATTGTTATGTCCGGACATCCGGCAAAACAATTACGTCATATTGCTTGCACTTCGCTTTAAAATCGACAATTTTACTGGATTAAATATCTTTGTATAATCAATTATACCATGCGCTATGCAAGAGCGCAACATATATTTGCACAAAAGAGAGCATGCCGATAAGCTGAGACACAGAGCGAAACATGGTCTGAATGGAATGTGATAATATATTGAAAGAAGCCATATCTTGCCACATTGACAAATTTTGTGCATCGTGTATAATAATGGTGTCAATTTAGTATAAACATTGCCGAAGCGGCATGCAAACATAGCAATAACTTCGGAAACGATTGATTATTTGACAGTTCTTTTTAGAACGAGCGATAAAGTGAGCGTCAATGCTTACCAACCTTGAGGATCCCCCCCAACGACCCCTAATGATGTTGACCGATGCAGCGCATGATGCTGTAAGGTTAATATAATAATTTGTTATTCCAAAGGAGTAAAAACATGTACAACAACCCCAAAAGACGAACAGCCGCACAACGGATTATCTCTTGCGTGATGCTTTTCATACTCGCGCTTTCGTGCTTTTTACCCGTTGCGGCGGAAGATTCGGCCTCTCCGAGTGAGGTAAACATAGTTCTTTTGCTCGACAACACCGGTTCGATGAATCGAAACGACAAAAACAGAATATCAGTTGCGGCAGCTAAGAATTTTGTCGAATATCTATCCGAAACGATGAGTATCGCCGAGAGTTTCGGCTATGACTTGCCTGACATAAATGTCGGCGTATACGCATTTTCCGACAAAGCAACGAAAATTTCCGACTTGACCGACATCAGTGACCAATCAAATCGTGCCGATATTCTACGGAAAATTGAAGGAATTAAGTTCGAAAAAAGGAACACGGGCGCAACTTACTACGGTCCCGCGCTCCGAGCTGCTTACTCCGCTCTTCCGGTAACAAAATCTGATTGCAAGAACATGGTTTTCATGTTCACTGACGGCAAGCCCGACGGAAAAGATGCGAACTCGGTTTTGAACCGGCCGGACGAAGCAATAAAAGCAATGAGCGAATACGACATCGAAGTTATGGTTCTCGGCCTTAATTCAAGGCAAAGCATAGACGACGTTGCGAAAAAAACAATTTACAGCATGGCAAACACAACGCAGCGTACGGAGGGCATCGCCCAGCGACCCAACAGCGACAAGACTCAAACTTCGTTCAGCAAAGCGAACTACCTCATTGCAACAGCAATCAATGAGGATCTTCAAAGGTTCCTGATGGATATCATTTCCGAAAAAATCGGAGTTAAGATCGATAAATACGAAGGCGTGATAAATGTTGACAAACGCGAAATCGTGATCGTTAACATCTTTGCAACTTCGGACGATATCAGGGATATCGACAGTGTCTCGCTGTTTTACAACAATGAACAGGTCACATTGACCGAGACCGAGGAGTACTATGACCCTGCGGTCGATTATGAGGATAATACCTTCACAATTACGCAAAAAGACAGAAGCGCCTATGTAACAATGTACGCCCCCGCTCTCGGCGAATACACAATCCAACTGCCCCAAAACGTTGATTACATTGCTTATTATAAGGAGATTGAGATAACGGAAGAGTATTCCGTCTCCGTTGAAGCAGCAAATATCACGGGCAAACCAAACGAAGGAAGCATATCCGTAACGGCAAACCGCATTGTGGACGGCAATGCGGAATCTCCCGACGGCAGCCTGCTTAACCTTATCGGATTGAAGATAATCGGTGAGACAGAAGCGCATACCCGCAGCGTCGAGTGCTCCGGATTGCAGTTTAACTCCGCAACCGGAAAATACGACGGAACCTTCTCTGTCGGTCTGCCCGGCAAATACAAGATCACCGCCGTGATGGATGAGGAGTATGTTTCCGATTCAAACGAAAAGGTCTCTTCCGAGACGGAAATCGAGTTCGTTTCAAAAACCGTTTCCGATAAAGAGCAGAGCATTTCAATCATTGTAGGAAAGGACAAGGCAATTGACATTGCAGCCGATTTCTACACCGATTGGATAGACGTCGGCAGTGAGCATGTTGTTGCAAGCAGCAACAGCGATATTGCTTCCGTAACCGAGCAGGACGGCAAGGCCGTCATCCATGCCAACCGCAAAGGCAAATGTGTTGTCACCAACACGATCACCGATAAGTTCGGCGGCAACCACGTTATCGTTTATAACGTTACTGTAACAAAGAACTATATCCCCATGCTGATCATAATTGCGGCTGCGATCCTTGCAGTCGTTGCGGCAGCAATCGCGGTTTCGTATCTGACTTTCAACAAGATTCGCGGCGAGTTTTATCTGAAGTGCGGCGGTGTGCGCGAAAGTCTTTCATCCTGGCGTGTGCGCGGGCGCTCATTCACGGCGTACGATCTGTTCGCTAAGGCAGGATTTAACAATATTTCAACAGGTGATAAGCGCATCCTCAAAAAGGTAAAGATCTATGTTGAATCGTTCAAGGAAACGACCGACGATGAGCTCAACATAACAAGAAAGAATTGGCGCTACAAAGTCCGTTTCGGCAATGTCGTGGATTATGAACTTGAAGGGGAAAGCTTCAAGGTCAATGATAATTGCCTGGAAGAGTGCGGCCTTGATGCGGAATATGAATTCGAATTCCGCAGAGATTACTGAGATATTTTATTAAAGGAGAATAAATATGCTAATTAACACCGAACAATACAAAAACCCCAACCTGACTCCTGCAGACAGAAAAGCCAGAGTTGAAGCCAACCTGAAACGGTTGGATTACGCTGAAGGCAACGGTCTTTTGAACTGTGAGAAAAAAACACTTTTAGATAAAGAGATTTATCTCTTTATTAGCTCCGGTGGAACAGGTCACAGAGCACTTCGCAGCATAAAAGAGACCATAGAGAAAACGATTGAGTACAGATCTCGTAGTTCAGTAAGGTATCTTGTTGTGGACTGCGATGCCGGTGAATTAAATATGCTAAGGCAGCAAAAGGTTTTTGAGGAATCTGAGATTATGATTGTGCCATCCGCGGGCACACATGATACGATTGATCCGAGCAAAATGAGAGACGATAAGAAAGATTGGGTGGATCCAAATCTTTTCAACGAAACAGGTGGGAATGCTCCAGGTGGGCACGATGGCTTCAATTCTGATGGCGCAGGAGCTTGGCGTCAGCCGGGAAGGATCAGACTCACTTCACCCGGAGGCATGGCTGTTATCCAAAAAATAAGTGGAAAGATAGGAGAATTTACAACTCAACATGATACAAAGCTGAAGGTCTTTTTCCTCTGCAGTGTTGCCGGTGGTACGGGCAGCGGAACGATCGTTGATCTTGCGTACATGACAAGATATGTTTTGGAGCACGACTATAATACCCTCTACAGTAACACGAGGATATTTGGTTATATATTCAGTCCTACTGCATGCGAGGGTAATGTCCACGCAAAGCGTAACCCATGGGCGAATAACAATGCTGCAATGAAAGAAATTGCCTACCTCATGAGGCTTGCGGATCGCGGCGAAACGCTTGAAATGATGTACGATACACAATCGGTGACATTCAACAAGAATATATTTGATGTCTGTGTGATTGTTGATGGTGATACGACCGCATTCCGTGCATTTGAAAAACCAGCAAAGACTGCAAGAGATGTTGTTGTTCAGTCGATACTTGGCTGCATGACCGCAACAGTAACTAACGGGGGTAACACTACGACGCTCATTGATTCCGTGTTTTCGAACAACAAGATGGATGTTACGGCAGTAATCCCAAGACTTCCGGTTGATAAATACCCGCGCTACGCCGGCTATAGCTTCAATGCAACGGGTTTTGCCTCTGTAAAGGTTCCTGTTGAGCTGCTGACGAGCGTGGTGGTGCACAACATATTTAAAGAGCTTTGGGATGCATGGAATAAGGATCCCGGGAGGAAGGCTGAAATCAGATTCCTTAAAGACTGCGGGATTGAGAGCGAAAGATTAATTGCGAACATACAGTCAACGAATGAGCTGCTCGAAAAGGTTGAACAAAAGTCAAGGGACTTTATCAGAAAACACGGAATCATGGCCATGATCAACGTGGCAGGCGATGCGGCGAAATTGTTGGAAAATGAATACATTCCGTATGCGAACAATAGAGCGAGAAGCGCCTGGTTTACTAGGGAAAGTTGGACCAACACCACGCATTTGCTGACAGCGGTCAAGGATCACCTTATCGGTCTTAACAACACCGTTTGGGAAACGTCAAAGATCGTGCTAAAAACTTTCAAAGGTCTTCTTGAAAGAGAGAACGGAATTCTGACCGATGTCCGCACATTTGAAAACAATTTCAATAAGACGCTCTATTTCTGTCCGATCAACCTGACGCAGAGCATAGCGACACAGAGAGAGTCAAATGCATTGATGAAATTCATCACCGGCATTTATGACGGACAAGGGGATGAGATAACAAATGCTTTCATTGAGGAGATTCTGTTTACGAATGACCTTGCGAAGCTTGCAGGCGTAACATCAAGGGATGCGGGTGTTAGCGCACAGTTTGACCCCGCAGGGATGATAAGGGACTTTATTGAGACGAAGTTCGAAACTATAATTAATGAGAATATCGAGGTATTTCTCGTTAAGTTCTTCTCCGGTAACCCGCAGGCAGAAACTACGCAGCCCGACCCGAATAATCCTGCAAGAGAGATTGCGACAGATGATTTGAAGAGAGCTGCACAGGAGATATATAACACACTTACCACCAAAGGCGCGGCAATGGCAACTCTTGCGGATGGCATTGAGCGCAGGGTCAGCAGCCATAAGTTCATTACCGTTCCTGAAAGGTGCGAACATCTGTTTGACGAGATAAAGAGCTGTGCTCAAAATGATACAAGTGGCACGGCCATTGAGGTTCATACGTCCAGATCCAGAGACGAACTGCTTATGATAACTATGTTGCAGGGTTTGCCGGCAATGGCATTCCAATCGATTGTGAGAAGCGAACCGCTTTATGAAGCCAACTGGAATGCATGTCCGGGAATCCACATTGAACAGTGTGGCAGTGGCATTCATAACTGGGTTAACCTGCCCAACCTGTTATATGATGTCACAGGACCACTTGGAGAGAGAGAAGAGAGTAATCTTAAAGCTGCACAGGACGATTATGATGCTGCTGTTGCTCTCGGCATGGTTATGGATTCTCCGAATTATCCCGGTCAGCAGATTAAATCTGTCTGTAAACTTAACGAAACTCGTGATACAGGCACGACCGTGAAAAGATTACAGAAAAAAGAATTTGATGAATATATCGAAAGCGAACTTCCTGCCGAACGTCAAGAGCTCAATCTTGAGTTTTGCTTAAATAAGCTGGAAGAGAAGGGCGTGATCAGCTATGTAAACCTGCGCCAGAGTGGTGATGTCCCAAACGTTGATGGAGTAAATCTGCCCGACGACTTCTACTACGATTACGCTTGGCACACCCTGCGCCAGATGTTCCATCTGTGGCACGCAGTGAAGGAGACCATTCCGTACGTTGAAAAGCTTAAGGACGCAATCGACGCAAAGCGTAATAAGCTTGAAGCGTTGAAACGTATGGAGGAGCGAAGGACAACTTTCGCACAAGCGCTGCGCGCATATGAAACTGTTGTTAAGAACGACGGAACAACGGAGGACAGACCTGTGTTGATTCGATTTGTCAACGGCAGGGTGGAAATTAAGAAGGATGGCACGAATTGGAGTGTTTTGACCAGGATCGGCTACGGCGATCGTAAACCGAACAGCAGGCTTTACACGGAGTGCAAGGAGTATTTCGCATTTGTTGCTTTCTCCGAACTCCCTGAGGCTGACTATAACAGCATCGAGAGGCAGATAGAAGCGAGAAGAAATATCGATGAAGTATGGGGTGCTGATCAGGAGCGCGGAAGTAATATGGCTCAAGAGTTCAGGGATCGCAGCAGCAAAGATGAAGCTGAAGCTGGCTTGAGATACCCGATGGCATCGGTTGAATTCAGCATTGAAGCTGAAAGAATCGAGGAGGGTCTTTGTGACAAGCTTCGCACGTTCTACACCAATGATATACAAGATCCCATCGCATTGTAATTCACGGTACATAAGGTAACACACCGAACAAACCGGCGGGCGGAGGCTCACTCCGCTTGCCGGCTTATGCGGCAAAGGAGAATGTAATGCCAATTTCTGAGAATATTTTACAGAAAATCAAAGAAAAAGCAACAAGCAACATCACGGGGATCAGTCCGGTAAATACAAATTGTGATGTTGTTATTGCTCATTACGGCAGCAAGATCATGAAAGATCCGTTGCTTAATAAAATGTTTCTGAACGGCAGGACACAAGTCGCATGTGCTCTTGATTTTACATCCATAGATGAAGCTTGGCATTCCACAGACGAAGCTTTGAAAGGAGTTGCAGCCGAAAGGGAAAGAGTCCTTGCCACGTCATCGACCGACAGACTTGGGACAGTGCTTTTGCTTTTGCTTGAAAAAGCAGACGATATTCCGAAAATTAAGCCAATAGTCGAATATATTAATAACAGAAATAAACAAAAACAAAATAGAGACTATTGCCGTGTTGAGATTTGCATTGAAAATGCAGAAGAGTTTGATACAAATGACTGTTTGCCGAGGGACGTTCCGGACGGCGTGAACCGCGTGTGGAAACTGACAGATTCCAACAAGACAGCTGCATTTGAACTAATTCTGCTTTTAACTTTGCATGAGTTTAATAAAGCAGAAGGAGTTGAATACATTCGCGTTAAAGACGGAAAAGTATACAGCGCGCAGGAGTCCTCTCGTGTAGGGGCTGTGTGCGGGCGGATCAACAGTATTCTCGGTGTAACGGTCGTTGATAGAGCAAATCAGGATCAGTGCAGGAAGTTCGATGCTCAGCTGCAAGCCTGCAAGGAACAAGCTGAAGAGAAAATGAACGAATTGACGGAAACATTCCTCTCTGTTGCGCCGTGTAAACTTGAACTCCTTCCGCAATATTCAAAATTATCGCGGAATGCAGATATAAACACCGTATACGGAACGGATAAAGAAGGTCATCCGATCTGCGAAATTTTTAGAGGCAATATTCTTAAAGCTGCCCAAGAGTTTTTCAAAAAAGAATTGTGTTCACAGGAGGAACCGTTTTTCGGAGAGTTTCCCCTTAACATGTTCGAAAACAAAAACATAGCCAAACTGATTGAACATCTAAAAGAAAAGGCTGAATTGGCCGACTGGAAGGAAGACGAATACCACAAAGACGCAAGAATGTATGCTGGAGCATGGGAAGAACGCCTCAAGAAGGGCATTAAAAAAAGGTTTATCGATATTTTTGAAAGTACGTTTAAGGCTTTGGTTGAGGACGCAGGAAATATGCGAAATGATCTTTGCGCCTGCAGAGATATATTAAGGCCAATTTGCTTTGAGGATGGGAACGTCGGTTCGCATACTGATAAACTAAACTGGCAGGGGCTGGACTGCGATAAACTCCTGGAGACATGCGAAGCGAGAAGCAGGTTTGAAATGAATGAGCAGGATAGGATCTGGGGTGAAATACAGAACCGTGCTGCTGACGGCAGTGATACGCAGCAAGACTATCTGTTCAGTTCCGGTGAGCGAACACAGGAACTCCATAATAACGGACAGAACCGTAAACACAGGATTCAGATTCGTGGTTTGGCGCCCGGCTTTATGTTCGGAGGACGATTGCTGGTGTTTTGCCAACGTGGAGCGTTGGGAAATGTACAGACGGAAAACATGGATGAAAGCGTGCAGCAGGGAGAAGAGGAATGATTAAGATAGAGTTCGGAAATGAACAAAACAACATTACTATTTACAATGTGCGATGCAGGGCAATATATACCGGTAGTGGAGAGAAGTCAACGAGAATTACATTTAGCTCAGAGCGATTGCTTGACCCGGAAAGACCGATGATAAATTGGACGACCGGAGAAATATATGCAGAACAAAGCCCCAGATTGATTTCTTATGACCGGAACGGATCCTTTGCAAAACACAAGAATTATGGTGTATACAGTTATTCATATGACAACGGCGAAGGTGGGCTTGAAACCGGAAAGATGTTTATCGGGAAAAAGAGAGAATCGCCGACATATAGAGAGAAGAGAGGGTGTTTCGAAAAGCGTACAACTATAACAATGGAATCGAAGGGAATAAAGCTTATTGAAGGCGATGCGGAAATTTGTTTTACTGGAAAATGGGACAGAAAAGTTGTCAATATCACAGTTCCGCTTTGCATAACCGGCAACGGAGGCAAATTTACCGTCCCTAAAGAAACTTCAAAAATACAGTGGAAAATCAGTTATAGCGATAATGTTAAAATGATGATAGCGAGATAAAGGACAAAACAACTGACAAAGCGAAAGGAAAAACACAATGCTGATAAGAAAACGGATACAGTCAGAAAGCACCACAAACAAAAGACTGTCGCCCCATCCCGCATGGAGGGAGATAAGAAAACGGATACAGTCAGAAAGCACCACAAACGGAACAGAAAGAATAGATTACAGCAAGCCGATTCAAGGAACGAGAAGGTATTATTCGTTCTGCCCGGAATGCGGTTGGCGTGGGGACAGCGACGAACTGCTGTTTGAAATCACTAAGCTGATTACACCCAGACTGAAAGCGGCAGCAAAGAGCCTCGCCGAATCCGAAGTCAACAGCGAAGAAGCTATTCAGGAGAAGATAGAAAGGATTCGCAGACTAACTACCGATGAAAGCGCAAAAACGGATGCGGAATCGATGAATATAGAGCAAACCCGGAATGCAGATGAAAACGAAGCGAAGAAAGAGAAAACGAAGCAGGAAATTGTAATGGATGCAATTGAAAATGCGAAAATCAGGGAATTTGTATCGACAAGTGAGCTGCGTGATATAAGCGAACAACATAAAGGCGAGTTCCGGCTGAAGGACAGCCGTATAAAAGAGATCTTAAAGCGCGTGGGTAATGCACTGGAAGGCTCAGTTGGGCAGGGCAAGCTTACGAAAGCAGATGTTGAGAAAGTTCAAAAAGAAGTTAATAAGAGACTTACGGAAAATTTCGGCTCCATCGAGCTAAAGCCGCATAGGGAAAATTCGGATGTAACATTTGAAGTTGTAATCGGTGGAAAGCCGCTTCCGTGGAGACGCTATTGCCCGAAGTGCAAGGGAAAAGGTCAGGTTTCAGGCTGGTCAGGTTGCTATCCTGAAATAACACTATCCATGTTTGCCGGACCTCGAGCATCGAAAACGACGGCTCTTTGTGCAGCGATGGATGCGTTTTTGAAATGGAGAGAACAAGCTAACAATCAAAATATATGCTTGGAGTTTGACGCGGATGAAAAATTAAAAAAGAAATGGGCGATAACACAGGATGGCGTACCGAAGGAAGCGGAAGACGGAGCACAACCTTCAGCTGAAGACTATCCGCTCATAAAATACAGGCAAAACATAAGGATTGATGCGACCGAAACAGTGGATAATGAATTGAGATGCACATTTCTTATCAATATTGATGGAACAAAATTGCTTGTTTCTGTGATGGATATTGCAGGAGAGTTTGTGCGCTCTTTAGCCAGAGGCACGGAAGACATGATTGAGTCAATGAGAAAGAAATATGAAACAAGGTACAAGAATCTTGACTATCTTTGGGTGCTCGTTGATTATGCGACACTGGAGTATACAACAGGAGTGAGTACAACTCAGGAACAAAGAAAAAAAGACTGTGAAGGACTTTTAGGTTATAATGACCCAAGCAAAATACTGAATGTACTAGATCTAAATCAAGCACTCAGTAACGCAATGAATATGTTCAAGAGCTTGAAGGGTATTGTATTGATATGGGGCAAGATCGATGCACTCAGGGATGAAAATGGTTTTATGCAAAGGCCTTATCTGCTGAAGAATCAACCTGGGTTTGATGATAACTATAATCAAGGCTACGGTGTGGTTCGAAGAAGTGGTAGGAAACTGGTTGTTTATGATCCGAACCTAATTAAGCTGCAGTCGAATATAATCTGCAGGGAAATAATAGATAACAGCATCGGCAGAAGTTTGATAGAAACGATCCGGGAAAGAACGGACAGTAAAGCCATAGCTTTCATAACCTCGAACTACGGGCATGAACCGAGGAAAGAAGAAGAGAGCGAGGGAAATAACTCAATCGAGCCATTCAATACAATGCTGCCGCTTCTTTGGATGATAGCAATGGAGGGTGGAATTGCAGTCAAAACGGAAAAACACCGTAGGTTTAGAAAACCGAAGGATTTTTTCAAGCGTTTGGATACTGATAATGATAAAAAGACTTATTTATGCTGGATAGGAGAAAGAAGGAGGAGAGAAGAATGAAAAAAAATGAGAAACTCTACTTTCACGGTAACGGCGGGTTTGAACAGGTGGATAATAAAGGAAGGATTGAAAACGAAGAGAAAATAGCAATTACTTCCGCAAATAAGGGGCTGCCATGTGAAACAGTCTATTTCGATGAAAGTGATGGACTCGAGTTACGAATGACACATACTGAACGGCAAAATGAGATAGCTTTTTACACACATGCTTTTTGCTTTTCTTACCTGTCTATAGGAGATATAGCCGGCAAAGGAGAGGAGAATGACGATATAAGTCGCTATATCGGAACCGTTTGCTTCGCTTCTGCGGCTGATGTTAATAAATTTGCGGAAAGCAGAAAAGAAAAGATTGAGCCGGGCTGGGTTGAAATCGGTTCGAAGAATGAAACGAGCGGAAATAAAACTGTTCCGAACAGAAATCTTGTTTGGAAAATTATTAATGGTGTTATATGTGATAAAAAACAGGTTAGGCTTATCGTACCGACCGACTACGATCTGATAGCAACTTTCAGATGTTCGGTGATTGAGATACTTAAGCATGTTCCGTACGGCATTTGGAATCGATTCAGCTTCTCGGTAAATGAAGCCGATTCAAAATGTAAGGTCGTGTTTGAAACAGGGAACAGTGCAAAGGACGGCGAATATCTTATAGATGCACCGTACAATGAAAAAAGCGAACCCCGCAACAATTTTGACTGGCTGATTTGGAAGTGTGTTGTTGAAGACGGTTATCGTGAGAAATTTTATAACGAATTTGAGAGTGGTTTAAGTGCTGAAGCGTGTATTGAAGACGCAAGCTATGCGTCTTATGCAAATGCTTTCAGACTGACAACATATAAAAATCTTTGGGAATGTTTTAAGATCCTTAGCAATGTACTGGAGGAAAACAAGGAGAATAAAGCTATTGCAAAATCACAATGTTGTGAGATGCGGTTTATACGCGAGCTGGGAATGCATAAAAAAAACCTTGGTGATGTATTAACCTCGCCTGAGAGCGACTTTTCACAATGCAAAAATCTTCAAGAACTGGACGAATGTATAAAAAAGTATTCAGAATTCCTACTTCGATTGTCGATGATGAAGATGTCGCCAAACTCGGAACTCCGTATTGACACTGGTGCAGCAGAATGCTTAATAGAAAGAGCAACTCCGCTCGAAGATCAGTCGTCTGATGGGATCATAAAAAAAACATATGTTCATCATGCAGAATTGGGAAAAGGTTGGGAGTATCTTCCTGCTCTTATTCCAGATTCTGTCATTGAAAAACGCATGCAAAAGCTTGAAGCTGAAAACGGAAAGGCATCAGAAAAATATCTTGAAGACAGTAAACCGAAACTTGAAACTGCGCTCCTTGGAACTTCCGGTTCTTCAATCGACGTTCATGCGGGCAGCAATGAAAAAAACGAAAACGTAGGAGCAGGGCGAGACGGAGCCTGCACGGGATCAAAGCAAGGTGAAAATAGAGGGTCGAAAAGAAAAGGAAAGCAACCTTCGGAGCCGAGAAAAGACGAGCATGATAATGTCAGAGCGGAAGAGGAGTCACAGGACAAAAAAAATACTTGCGGTTCCTACGATACCGGAGATCTTAATGCAGACAGCAGCAGAGGCGAGTCAGATTCGTTAACCGCCTTCAATGAGTTGCTTAAAGAAATGAAAGAATACAAGGAAGCAACGGTTGATGAAGAGATTAAGAAAAAATATTCAAATACCGTTTGCGAAGTAATCGAACGGATAGCAAACGGAATCGAAACAGAGCGATTTGAAAAAATCGTTAATTGCTGCAAATGCGTTGAGAATTTCTTCCGCGGAGAGGACATTAAACGGCTTGAAGCCGACTGCGAAAAAAGAAAGGAAGCTGATAAACAAAAGGAAAGAGTTCTTGAAAGCATGACAAGCTTCAAGGCATTTATTGAATGGTATTGCGAAAAAGGCAAACAGGTCAATTGGCGTGGTGAGTGTATTGACCGCCTGCGTAAAAATATATCGGAGCAAGGTTGTGTTGTTTGCAGTGTCAAGGACTTGATGCATGCGGCTCAGTTTGTCTCGGGAAAATATGATATCTATGAAGAACAATATGTCTACGATGCGGTCAAACTCATTATAAGCGAAAGACTGGTATCGATCAAGGCGAGCAAAAGCAAAACTCTTGACGATGTTCGAGAGGAACTCCTTTACTTGAGATATCTTAAACCGGAAGAGGGAGATGAGTATACAATCAAGTACTTGACGGAAGGATCCCTTGCCGTGATTTCCGGAAAAAAGAACAACACGCAGAAAATCGTGAACAAAGGACCGGATTGGTGGCGGAAGTTTAAGGAGAAGATTAAGGAGAAGTTCCCGTGCCGAAAAAAAACAGACGGCAATTCAGGAGAATCTTCGCCGTTTGAAATTAAGCTTGGTGTTGCCTTGGATTTGATTAGAGAAGTTGACAGAAGGATTAACAATGACAATGGGCAATCTTGCAATCACGACAAGGGGGAGCCAACAGGCGAAACGCGCCAGTTTTCCGGCTGCTCGTCACGCAAAAACGACGCATCAACTTGGGATGAATGCAAAGATGTGCAGGCCAAGAGGGACTGCATAAGAATGCTTAAAGAGTGCAATTTGAATGAGAACGAGAAAACGGAGCTCAGACGAATTGAAAATGAACTAAGGACAGAGCCGGGAAGGTCAGCGGACTGGGATCATGACACTAAATCGAGCAATATTCGGTTAATAGTAATTCTGATTTTGCTCGTGCTTATTCTTTCGTTTGCAGGGATTTATTTGTATAATTATTTCTTTGCAGAAGATGAGGAGCCGATTCCGACGCAGCCGCCGGCAACGGCACAACCGACTGTCGAGCCGACAAGTGAAGCTCCGATTCCGACGCAGCCGCCGGCAACAACATTACCGACAGAAGCGGAATTGGTAGAGCCGCCGGATAGAAGTGTGAAAGAACAGTATAACGAATGGGTGCGAAAGCAGTATACAAGTGCGCAGGGGTCCGCGCCGACCGAAAATACATCCAGGTAGACAACAAACACATCAGAACTCGCTGTGCCTGTAACAACAGCAGGGACGCAGCAATAAGTATGGACAGATGAGAATGACAGCGCGGTGTCTGCCGGCACTGCGCTGCTCATCTATAGAGAAAATGAAGAATAGGAGAAAAACAAATATGGCAAATTCGGACAGGCAATCTTTTCTGGACAGAATAAGAGTATCCAGACAGGAACTTAACAAAAATAACAATAATAACCAATCAAACTCTGAGGATAACACTGAAGAAGCGGGGCCGGATAAGGGTCAGCGCGAGCGCGACTCGGCTCAAGAGATGCAGGCGGACAAAACCGAACGCAGTCAAGCAGAGGAAAGTGAGCATAACAGCAGCGAACAGAGTAACAGTGAGCAGAATAGCAACCAGGCATTCGGTGAAGGAAACGAACAGGACGATTCTGCAGCTGAGGGGAACGACCGTGACAACGACGTAGGACACGACCGCTGATGCTGAATCTATAGTTTAATGAGGTGTTAATATGCCAATTATTACTGAAACACTATACGGAAGTCGTGCCGCGGAAAACGTGCCGCTTTATAATTTACAGGATGAATTTCAATTTATGAGTTCCGATGGGAAAACCGGCTTTTCGCTCAGCGAGGAGATCCTGTCCCGCGGCCTGCTGTGCATCGGCGGGACAGGAAGCGGTAAAACAAACACGATAAATCAGCTTGTCAGCCAGATTAAAGCACGTATGACCGACAACGATGTTATGATTGTGTTTGATACAAAAGGTGATTTTTACGAAAACTTTTATAGTTCGGGCGACAAAGTAATCGGTAATTCAAAGCAATTCCGCGGCATAAGCGAACGATGGAACGTGTTCTGTGAGGCTGCGGTGGATGGAGAAGATGATGACAGCATTGTTGTGAACATCAATGATTTGTGCAGGTGTTTGTTTAAAAAATATGAGTCATCAAGTCAACCCTTTTTTTCAAATGCAGGACGCGGTCTTGTTGCTGCTGTGATGCTTTATATGATGCGCGAGAAAAGAGATGGCGGTGGCACAAATGAGCAAATATGCAATATGGATTTAGTAGATTGGTTCGAGAGATCGCTTGCTGATGATTACAAGCAGATGGTTCAAAAATATTCGGATCTGTCGAACGTGAATCTGTACCTTGGCGACGGAAAAAACAATCAGGCATTGGGTGTGCTTTCAGAAGCAATAGTAATGATAAAGGATAGCTTCTTTGGTGTGTTCGGTGAGGCAGGTGATTTTTCAATACGTGAGTTCGTGCGCAAAAAAGGAGGGAGAACGCTTTTCATCGAATATGATATGGCGATTGGTGAAGCGTTATCGCAGGTATACAGTCTCTTGCTTGACCTTGCACTTAAAGAGGCACTCGGCCGACAGGAAAAAAAAGAACGAGGAAATGTATACGTTATAATTGATGAGTTTAAACTTCTGCCCAACTTGACTCATATCGATGATGCCGTAAACTTTGGTAGGAGCATGGGCTTAAAAGTTGCTGCCGGACTGCAAAGTATGGCGCAGCTTTATGATGTCTACGGCAAAGATAAGGGGCTCAGTATTGCAGCAGGGTTCAGCTCTGTTATGGCATTCCGGTCAAACGATTGGCTGACAACGGAGTACGTGAGGGATGCGTTCGGATTGAACTATCTGAGCGAGACTACATTAGCCGGCAGTTTGCCCTCAACCGAGCGGAGGGAAGGCCATGTGGTTGAAGCGTGGGAAGTCAGCAAATTGAAGCCGGGAGAAGCATTTATAAGAATCATTGAGAACAGCCCATTTAAGTTTAAGTTTAAAGAATATGAGAGATAGAAAAGAAATAGCAGCCAGCAACGGCATATTAAACGATTTTTTTCTTGCGGGATCACAGAATTCGGGAATGATAAGGAAAACGGTGATTTCCGGTTCACTTAATGTTGTCAGAACAAAGTTTGCACTTATGCTTGCGGAAAACGTATGCCGCAACGGGAATCCTGTTGTGATTGTTCATAGGTCAAACCTTGTTTTCAACGAAAAATACAGGTCAGGAACGGCTGTATACAATGGGGAAGAATATGTTCTGGATCTCTTTGGAGATATTTCGGAAAACGAATTGGCAAGCGTGCTGTATGAAGTAGGGAAAAGCACTGCAAATCTTGGGATTGAGGCAAAAACGGTGATTTCGATAGGAATCGAAGCATTGAAAAAGAACGGAGATTCGATTGACCTGCTGACACTGTGCAGCTTTCCGTGGGAGATGATATCAGCATTTATTTTCAACAGCAGAAATATTGATGTTTCCGATAAGCTGGTTTTGATCCAAAGACTTGCGCCGTTTTCAGAGCAAATACCTGCGGTTGCGGCCTTATTTACCGAATTCAAGGTCCATTTGATGGAAAAACAGTGTGTTGATGTTAAAAAAATAAGCTTGAGCAAAGTTCTTCAAGGCGGTGCCTGCATTGTTTCAATTGATGTCGGAACGGATATAAACGATGTGCTTGCTGAAACTCTGTTTTCTTTGTTGAAGCTGAATAAGGAAAAGGGTTATCGTTTTTTGAGTGTAATTGATTCAATTCCTGCATCAAACGAAAACAGCATTGCATTCAAATTGTACAGAAGCACTGATGTTAAGTCTCCCGTTATGTTTGTTTCCCCCGATCTTGCTCAGAGTTATGCCGGAAAACTCGGATTGTTCAATGATATTGTTGGGTCGGGCACAAATGTTGTTGTGCTTGCACACACATCAGGATACAGTGCGGATGTGTGGTCAACATACTTTGGCGAGTATTATGCGCAAAAAGAAGAGGTTTCATCCGGAAACTCAAGGGAAAACTATAGGTTTTTCAGCAAAACAAGCAGCAACACGGTTACACGCAGCGAAGAACGCAGACGAATTATTCTGCCTGAAGATATAATTATGCTTGATACAAAAATGGCTATTGTGCAGTGCGGATATAAGGACGGCGAACGGGGGGTGGCGCTACAATGTACTTGATTTAAGTTGTCTGGGGGGTAACAAAAGTGGAAATTGACTCAAGAAAAACAATTCTTAAAATCTGCATACCAACGGTTGCTGGCTTGCTCATTGGAATATATTTTATTTGCCGAGGTGGAGACGCAGGGTATTTGCTCATTTTGCCGATATATCTGATAGGACTTGTGTACGGGATAACGCGCATCGGACCATGGATGATTGCGTTCCTGCGGTCAATGTTTAAAGCAATGGCATCATTATTCCTATTCAGAATGTTCCTCTGGGCTATTGTCATTCTAATACTGGTTCCCATCGGATTGGGGCTGCTGACACTCGTTTGTTGGATTGTTGGGTTCCCAATGGCGGTTATGGAAGTAATAAGATTGATCAGGGAACGAAAAGCTTGCGGTAGCGGGACGCGGAGAAGACGCTTTCGACTTCCGAACTTGAGTCTCCCGAGCAGACGGAAAAGAAGGAACAGGCAGGAAGAATATGATGATGATTACGGGGAGTTTTAAAAAATTACCGATTCGAGTTTATTCGGGATAAAACAGAACACTCGTAAAGCTTCGGAGAATGACGGCTGCTGCATACGTGCTCAAGATCTCAAATGATATTAATCCAACAAAGAAAGGAAAACGTATTATGCCAATCAACACCGAACAATTCAGAAACCCGGCTCTTTCCGAACAAGAAAGGCGAGCCAAGATTAACGCGAACATGAAACAGCTGGATTATAGTTCCGGCAACGGCCTTTTGAAAGCTGAGAAAAAGACTCTTTCTCCGAGCGAGAGTTACCTTTTTATCGGCATAGGCGGTACGGGACAGAAGGCACTTCGCAGCATAAAGGAAACGATTAACAAAACCATAAAGCCGAACTGCCATGAGCAGCAGGTTCGTTACCTTGTTGTTGACTGTGCGGAGAATGAGCTTAACATGCTTGTGCGAGACAAAGTCTTCGAACAGAGCGAGATCATGTTAATTCCTTATCAAGGCGCTCATGACACAATCAGTCCGCAACACATTGCGCCTGATAAAAAAGAATGGGTGGATCCGAACTTATACAGCGCGACAGGAGGGGACGCTCCCGGAGATAAGGAAGGTTTTAAAGGCGACGGAGCCGGTGCTTGGCGCCAGCCGGGCAGGGTCAGGCTCACCTCACCCGGAGGCATTAATGTTATCAATAAAATACGCAGCGTCATCGACAAAACAGAACATCCCGCCGGAACAAAATTGAAAGTCTTCTTCCTTTGCAGTGTTGCAGGCGGAACGGGCAGCGGAACGATCATTGACCTTGTGTATATGACAAGGCATGTGCTTGAAACAAATTTTGCCGGTTTGTATAATAATACACGCATATTTGGCTACATTTTCAGCCCTTCAGCATGCGAGGGCGAAATTAACAGGGAACATCATCCGGGCGCAAATCACTATGCGGCGATGAAAGAAATTGCCTACCTCATGAGGCTTGGCGACCGCGGCGAAAAGATAAAAATGAACTACGGCATCACAAACGTAACGTTCAACAGGAATATCTTTGACACATGCATGATTGTTGACGGCAATACGCCCGCTTTCGGTGGATTTAGAAAGCCTGCAGAGACCGCAAGAAATGTTGTTGTTCAATCCATCCTCGGCAGTATGACCGCAAGGGATGTTGTAGGCGGTGAACAGGTAAGCCTTGTCGATTCAATATATTCGAACAGTCCGAAAGATGTGAACACAGCGATCGCAAGCCTGCCCCTTGACAGGTACCCGCGCTACGCAGGCTACAGCTTCAATGCAGCAGGTTTTGCCTCTGTAAAGGTTCCTGTTGAGCTGCTGACGAGCGTGGTGGTGCACAACATATTTAAAAAGCTTTGGGATGCATGGAATGAGAGACCCGGGAAGAATGCCGAAATCAGATTCCTTAAAGACTGCGGGATTGAGAGCGAAAGGTTAATTGCGAACATACAGTCAACGAATGAGCTGCTCGATAAGGTTGAGCAAAAGTCAAGGGAATTTATCCGCAGACACGGAATCATGGCCATGATCAACGTGGCAAGGGAGGCGGCGAGACTGTTGGAAAATGAATACATTCCGTATGCGAGCGATAGAGCGAAAAGTGTATTCTTCAAGGAAAGTTGGACCAAAACCACGCTTTTGCTGACAGCGGTCAAGGATCACCTTATCGGGCTTAACAACACCGTTTGGGAAACGTCAAGGATCGTGCTTGAAACTTTCCAAGGTCTTCTTAAAAAGGAAAGCGGAATTCTGACTGATGTCCGCACATTTGAAAACAATTTCAATAAGACGCTCTACTTCTGTCCGATCAATCTGACGCAGAGCATAGAGACACAGAGGCAGGCAAATGCACTGATGAAATTCATCACCGGCATTTATGAAGGACAAGAGGATAGGATTATTGAGGATTTCATTGATGAGATCCTGCTTACGGACAACCTTGCGAAGCTTGCAGGCGTAACATCAACGGATGCAGGTATCAGCGCAAGGCTCGACCCTGCCGGGATGATAAGGGACTTTATAGAGAAGCAGTTCAGAACCATAATTGATGAAAATATCGAGGTATTCCTTGTTAAGTTCTTCTCCGGAAACCCGCAGGCAGAACCTACGCAGCCCGACCCGAATGACCCTGCAAAAAGGATTGCGACAGATGCTTTGAAGGGAGCTGCGAGAGAGATATATAACACACTTACCACAAAAGGTGCGGCAATGGCAAACACCCTGGACAATATTGAGAACAAAGTCAGCGGTCGCAGGTTTATTGCCGTCCCGGCAAGGTGCCCCTATTTGCTCGAGGAGATCAAGAGATGCGCTGAAGCAGATGGCAGCGATATAAGAGTTTATCAATCCGACATGGAGGATGAAATACTTATGATGACGATGCTTGAAGGACTGCTCGCTTTTGCTTTCCATTCCGTTATGCAAAGTGAACCCGTCTATGAAGCTCATTGGAACGACTTCCCCGGGATTCATATTGAGCAATGTGGAAGCGGCATCCACAATTGGGTAAACCTTCCCAACCTTGTTTTCAGAGGAGATCAGCCCAGAGAGCAGAGGAATCTTAGAGCCGCAAAGGAGGACTACGATACCGCCGTTGCCCTCGGCATGGTTATGGATTCCCCGAATTATCCCTATCAGCCGATCAAATCGATCTTCAGGCTTAACAAAACTCAAGACGTTGGATCCGTCACGGAGAGATGGATGATACCGGAGTTCGAAGACTATATTTCGAACAACCTCCCGGACAACCTTGACGAGCTAAACATTGAATGCTGTTTAGAGCAGTTGGAGTGGAGAGGCGTTATCAGTCGTGTTGACCTTACGCAGCGGGGAGACAATCTAAGCGCAATTGGGTCAGAGCTGCCTGCTGACTTCTACTACGATTACGCTTGGCACACCCTGCGGCAGATGTTCCATCTGTGGCACGCAGTGAAGGAGACTATTCCGTACGTTGCAGAGCTGTCCGAGGCGATTCAACGGAAGAAAGCAAGACTACTCTAATGAAATGACAGGCTGAGCAGCGAATGCTTATGAATGTTACAGAACGGCGTTGCCGATGGACTTGAATGCAATTACAAGCATACTGTGTCTGTCGGCATGGCTGTTTAGTAATGTGAGTATAGGAACTGTGCCGGGAAGAGAAAAAACAATGGCAAAAAGTGAATTTGTCAGTAAAGTAATATGAGGGAGGAAATATGTCTGAGTGTTTAAACAAACTGATACCGAAAATGATATTGATAATAGTCGCGCTGCTGCTGGTTGCAGCAGTGGGCGGTGCGATAACCGAAGACGGAAATCAAGACGCCTTTGATACGGCCATGGAGGAACTGCCTTTTGCAGGCCCGATTTCAAAGGTGCTTTGCAATATTATGAAATTGGACAAAGGTGCGGAACTGCTTTCGGCAAATGATTTGATTACAGACGTATTAAAAGTATTGATCATGTCATGCATACATCCTGCAATTGCACGGATTCTTTCACACATTTTCCTTAAGCTTCCGGCAGGTTCTGTTTACGATCAAGAGGCATACATGGAAACGATGTCGTATCGTATAAAGGAGTTGGTTGTGCTTGTTTTGACTGCAATTCCGGTTGCTTATTTGACGGGTGTTGGAGTTGGTGCCGCAAAAAATGCATTGGAAGAAAGCATTGGTGCTGTGTTGTCCTCGATTTCACTTTCTGCTGCAACAATCGCTGTTTTTTTCATTTCTGTTAGCCTGTTTTTGAAAGGTGGAGTGTCGTTCGGCAGGGCGGTGCTGATAAGAATATTCAGCACGGTTATAGGAAATTTACTTAAAACAATTGTTGTTTGTGTTATAACAATATGGATATATCTGTTGATAAAGCAAGGCGAATATTCGGCTTTGTTGGCGGCGGCGGCAGCACTGTTCATTTCGCTGGGATTGATAGAATGCGGAGTTAAATACATGATTTCTGCCATTGTAAGATAGCAATATTAACAACTGTTGACGAAGAAGGGACTTATCGCGTTGTTTATTGTTTCGAAGCGATAGCCGAACAAAAGACGTAGAGAAAGACATTCAACATCACCCCTGCCTGCTTTTCGCAGGCGGGGGTGTACAGTTTGCATAATCGAAAAAATTTGAGGCAATCTCCGAAAGATTGTTCAAAAGATTATTTGTTTTCGAGGTATGCGTTGATTTTTTCAACGAGAGCATCGCAGTCGATACCATGGACGCCGCAGGCCTGTTCAAGGTCTTCGCCGCTTGCCATGACGCAGCCGAGGCAATGCATACCGCTCTCCATGAGGATATTTGCAATGCCGTAATCGGTTCTGAGAATTTCTTCGATAGTCATCTTTTTGTTGATAGCCATTATTGTTATCTCCTGTTCAAAATTATTTTTATTGTCGGCAGGGGCGGGAAAAAATATTCGCCGCCGCGTGCGAGAATACGTTTTTATTCGGCCTTTGAGGCGTATTTAACCGCAGCTTCGATAAAACCTGTAAACAGCGGGTGCGCATTATCGGGGCGGGATTTGAATTCCGGGTGGAACTGTACCGCAACGAACCACGGGTGGTTTGCAACTTCAACGATTTCCATCAGGCCGCGGCGGGGGTTCCAGCCGGTAAA
>ENA-ORMS01000943-ORMS01000943.1-human-gut-metagenome-genome-assembly--contig:-NODE-943-length-26247-cov-83.470296_pt1 | contig 26247 bp, 3 predicted proteins | sample MGYA00242104_ERZ508997 | MGnify/ENA primary metagenome ERZ508997 (study PRJEB26280, sample SAMEA2338704) | human gut metagenome | biome: human gut; feature: human-associated habitat; material: faeces... | reverse complement strand
AAAGTAGTTAAACGTCAAGTTAGAACAACTCCTCAATATACAGGTAATACTACTAGAGGTAATTATCAATTACATGATGGAGAAACTAAAGTTATTAATGGTGTTAAATATACTCGTAGAGGTAATACTATTATTAATCATAAAACAAATATAGGTTATATTTATGACAAGAATGGTAATTATACTGGTCAAGCAGATTATTCTAAGGTAGGTAATTTTAATCAAGCATTTGATGCAGCTAGAGCTGCTGGTAGAAGTCAATTTATTTATCGTGCTGGTAAATATAATAATTATTCTACTGTTAAAGAAACTAATGCTAAGAAAGAAGCTTTGAATAGAAGAATTGGTGCTAGACGTATTGCTAAGAGAATGGGAGGTCTTACTAACCCGCCCGTAGGAAGTAGAAAGAAGTATCTTCCTGGAGGTACTGCTAATCCTTGGGATAAATATAGATTTACTGATTATCCTACTCCTAATACTTGGAATGAAAGATATGGAATTACTAATATTCCTAATTATGGTGGTACTGCTCCTTGGCAAATAAGTAATAAATATGCTGTTAACGCTCCATATTCTATAAGCGAATATGATTTACCTATAACTACAATTACTGCAAAGAAAGATACTTTTAATGATGAAATGAGTAAAAGAATGAGAGCTGGAGTTCAAAATTTAAAAGATAATTCTGATTCTAAAACTATAGTTCCTTATTTAGGTAAGCAATCATCATTTAAACCTACTACTCAAGATTATATTGGTTTAGGAATTGATACTCTTGCTTCTTTAGGAATAGGTCTTATTAATAGTAGTGCTGCTGGTAAAACATATTTGTCTGAACGACCTGCTATTATTCAAGCTAGTAAACTTCCTACTTATTATAATGTAGCTCCTGAAGTAGAAGAAATTAAAAGACAAAGAGATATTTTAAATGGAGAAATAGCTAATAATACTTCTAGTTCTGTTGCAGCATTAAATCGTATTAGTAGAATAAGAGGTACTGCTGCTGGAGAAATAAATAAACTTTACGCTACTAAAGAGAATGAAGAAAATAAGATGTTAACTCAAGATGCTCTTAATCAACAACAAGTTGCTGCTGAAAATGCTAAACTTCAAGCTGATTATGAAACTAATAAAGCTAACATTCTTAATGCTGCTTCTCAAGCTAAAGCTAATGCTTTAAGTGGTACTTTAAGTGGTCTTTCTCAAGCATGGACTAATTTTGCTAGTAGTGTTGAAAATAGATATAATACTCGTCAAAATGAAGCTGTTATTGCAGCTACTGCTAAAGATCCTGCTGTATTATCTAACGCAATACAATTTGGATATAATTTTAGTCCTGAAGTTCTTGCTGGAGTATATAATAGTACAAAAGATGAGAATCTTAAAGATTTAGTTTTGTCTCAACTTAATAGTAAAAATAGACGTAAATATGGTATCAAATAACTAAAATAAATTAAATACTTCTGGTAGTCATAATACTATCAGAAGTATTATTTATTTTTGTAATGTTGATAATTTAAACATTAATAATATGGCAAATTTAAAACAATATCAAGATGTTCAAATAGGTGGTTCTGTTCCACAAAGAATACTTGGACAAAGAGATTTATCTCCTCTTCAAAATTATGTTCAAGCTCGTAATCAAATGTGGGAAGATACTATCAAGCAAAAATCTGCTATTGATGTAGCTTTAGGAAATCTTAAACTTAATGCTGCTGAAGATAAATGGAAATACGATTATGGTCGTAGAATACAAAAGAAAATAGATGAAGCTGCTCAGTTTGGTGATTATAGTAGAGCTTTAGATACTGCTGTACTTGAAGCTGGAAAAGCTGTTTCATCTCCAGAAGTTATGGGTCGTATTCGAGCAAATGAACAATATGAAAAAGCTAAACAAGAAGTTGATACTAATGGTAATATTAGTGCTTTGACTAAGAAAGCTTGGAATCTTGACAATAAATATCATTATCAAGATACTTATGATAGTGAAGGAAATATAGTAGGTGGTAGTGAATGGAATGCTAGTTGGAAACCAGTTGAAGAAGTAGATAATTTAACTATGATGAAAAATGCTATTTCTATGATTGGTATTAGTATTAAAGAATCTTCTCGAACAACAGGTAATAATACAACTACTGCTGAAGGTACAGGTTCTAGTTTTCAAAGAGCTAGAGGTTCTAGTAGAATGGCTCTTTCTTATAGTCAAGTTAAATCTCAATTAGTAGATACTATAAATAATGATACTAAATGGAAAGCTAGTCTTGAACAAGAATATAGAGTTAATAAAATTCTTCTTAATGATATTAATAATCAAATTGCTAATACTCAAGATCCTTTAGAGAAACAAAGACTTGAAGAACAAAAGAATATGTATCAATCTAATATAACTAATGATAGAGGTTTTATAACTGCTAATTATGTAGATATTTTATTTAAGAAATATCCTAGTCTTATTAAGAATTTTGCATTTAGTAGAACTTCTAGTACTTCAACAGATATGACTGGAAGAGATGATTATGTTAGAGGATCTGGAGGTGGAAGTGGAAAAGGCTCTATGGACGGTAAAGGTCCTTATGCTCCATCAGATAATCAACAAGATAGTGTTTGGGGTCCTCCAAGTAGTAATTAATTAAATAAATGATATTATGGCTTTATTTGAATTTGAAACTTATAATCAATTTCTCAATAAAAATGATTATGAAGGAGCAGCTAATTATGCTTCTAAATCTTATTTTAGAAATAAAAATCAACAAGCTAAAATGCTTGATAATATAAAAATACTTCGTAATAAAGGAAGAGTTTATAATGGTATGATGAACCGTGCTACAGATGATCAAAAACAAGCTCTTGCTTTCAAAACTGCTATGGATAACGGTACTCCATTAGATATTAAAAATAAGTACTATAAGCAATATGTAGATGGTATTAATAATTTATTTGGTAATAATGCTACTTCTATTGCTATAGAATTTGATTCAGCTAAAACTAAGAGGTATGGACGTATTCCTATTTATTCTGAAATAGCTGATATGATTGGTGGTACTGGAGCTGGAAACGTTGATTGGGTAGCTAAAGATGAAGACAATGGCTTTAGTGGTTTTCAACAACTTCTTTCTAATATGGGTTATTCTGATGACGATAGAGGTAGACGAGCTTTTAACAAATTAGGAGTTAAACAAGAAACTGTTAATGGTAAAACAAGAATAACTGTTACTAAAGATAATCCTAATCTTTATAAGATTATGACTGCTCTTAATAATGTAGATACTAACCATTTACCTGGCAGCGGAAATAAACCTATTCAAGAAGGTATTAGAGGAGAAAAAAGATTTAAACTCGCAGGTGTAGATAAAGATGGAAAACTTATTAAACTTCAGAATGGTAATCAAAATTATTCTGAATCTGAATCTGCTGCTTGGGGTGAAAATCATCCAATAATTAAATCTATTAGTGAAATGTTTGGAGTAGCTGATGCTGACATAACTAGAAGTGAAAGAAGTCAATCTGATGATTATTTTGTAAATCCTGATTATGCTTATTCTCCAACTATACCAGAAGAACTTGGGAATGTTCCAAGAAATAAAAATAGTATTAGAGATCAATTTGGAAGCATAGAAGATGTACTTCAAAAAACTAAAAATATAAAGCAAGAACTTACAGCTAAAGAAGAAGAAAGAGAAAAAGATATGACTATGAGTACTACTGTAAGTGGTAGTCTTGGCGCTAGTATGGCTAGACTTGAATCCGATTTTAGTAATGGATTAGTTGATGCTCGATCATATAATATTTATAAACAAGCTTTAGAAGATCATTATGAAAATCTTCTTTCAGCTGCTGATATGACTCAATATAATGTTTATGCTACTAATTTTGGAGATAATGATAATGAAGATGGAGTTCAAAAACGATTAGATACTAAAAATAGACAACTTCTTAATGATGCTATTGCTGGAGCTATAGGTAATAAAAAGTTAAGATTTAGTGCTGCTATAATGGGAAATATGAGTGGTACTGAAATAACTATTTTACCTAAAGTTGATAAAGATGGCAATCCTGTTGGAAAACCAATTAAGATATTTGTTGAAAATCTATTTAAAGGTTCTGTGGAGGAAAGTCTTAATCGTGATACTAAAATGCGTGCTCTTAAAGAATTAAACGGTATGGAATATTATGGTTATAGATATACTATACCTGCTTTAGGAGATAGTGAAGGTGGAGAATTAGGAATTGAACCTGGAGCTCAACAGGCTTATTTACTTCATAAAGATGGTACTAAAACATTTGTAGATAAATCTAAAGCTCAAGATATGATTAATCGTGCTGAGATACTTACGGATTTTATAGATGGTGCAAATCAAACATTCTTTGATGAAGACGGTAATTTTAAAAAGAATGCTAATATCGAATCTGAAGTAGGTATTCAAGCAGAAGGTGCTGTAAAAGAACTATATGATGCTACTTATAAAAGAGCTGAATTTCTTCAATCTCAAGGTCTTGATAATTCTCTTGAACTTGACTATTTAAAAAACAAATATACTCTTATTAGAAATTATATTCTTAATAGTATTGGTTATTTTGATTCTAACAATTAAAAGATATGGATACAAGTCAATTTATAAATAAAGGAGGTTATGAAGTTCTTAATCCTCTTTGGAGTAAATCTAAAAAGAATACTCAACCAAAAACTATAATTAGTGCCAGTCCTCAACAAGGAGGATTGGCAGAAACTTTTTATAGAGCTAATCCTTCTAATTTTGTTTTTGAAGGTGCTAATAAATATATGAAAGAAGGTATCACTCCTAATAGAATTTCTCCAAATCTAGATAAAGAATTAGCTGATGCTCAATCTAATTGGGCTAAAGCTGGAAACGCTCTTGCTCAAACAATAGTATCTGAAATAGGTCTTGGTACTGCTTTAGGTATTACAGATTTATTTGATATGATAGGTAGTAAAATAGGTATTCTTGATGATGATTATAAGAATCCTGTTAGTGATTTTCTTGAAAAGAAACAAGAAGAATTTAGAGAATTTGCTCCTATATATACAACTGCTGGAGTTGATATAAGTAATGGTGGACTTACAGATCCTGGTTGGTGGTTTAGTAATATGCCTAGTATAGCTAGTAGTTTAACTTTACTTATTCCTAGTACTGGTGTTACTAAAGGTTTATCTTGGTTAGGTAAAGCTACTAAAGCTACTTCATTTACTAGAAAAGCTATACGTGCTACAACTAAAGCTATAGGTAATAAGAATGTTTATCGTTGGGCTAACAAAGCTTCTACTATTGAAAGAGCTAATGCTATGACCGAATTAGGACTTAATGCAGCTCTTAGTAGAACTATGGAAAATTATCAAGAAGCTAGAGGTGTATATAATGATATGTATGCTGAAGCTGTTGATAAGCTTAATAAACTTACTCCTCAACAATATCAACAATATATAGATAATAACCCTCATATATTTAAAGATGATAAAGGCAATGATAAAGTAGATACATCTGATAGAGATGCTGTTGCTAAATTTGTTGCTAAAGAATCTGCTGATAGAGATTTTCTACAAAACTATTGGAATATAGGTTGGGATATGCTTCAACTTTATGGTTTAAAGAATATGTTTAGAGGAGGTAAACTTCCTGAACTTGGTAGAAGTAAAGCTAAAATTCGTCGTGCTAATAAAGACATGATGAAATATGCAGATAAACTTAAAGGTACAAATACTGCTGAAGTTGCAGAAGAAATTAAAGAACTTAATAAGAGTTTACCTTTTATGACTAAAGTTGGTCATAAGATTGAAGATTATACTTATGGTAATGCTATGACTATAGGTGCTGAAGCTTCTGAAGGTGCTGAAGAAGCTTGGAACTATATTAGTCAAATGGAAGGTATGCACACTGGTCGTTTACTTCTTGGTACTGATAAACCTAGTAGATGGGATAATAGATTTAACGATTATATCACTTCTCCTCAACTTTGGGAAAGTGCTTTTTGGGGTGTTTTAGGTGGTGTTGTATTTCAAAATGTAGGAGGTTTTCTTAAACAAGTTGGATACAATATATCTAAACATGCTGATGATAAAAAAGCTGCTAAAAAAGCAGAAACTACTGGAGAAACTAAACTTGCTCCTGAATGGAGTTTATTTGATGATATGCCTGATGTTAAAAGAGGTGTTGAATCTGTATATGCAAGACAAGTTAATCTTATAGATTTAAAAGAAAAGCAAGAGCTTATTAAATCTGGTAAAAATCCTTATGATTCATCTAAAGAAATAACTAAAGAAGAAGCTCCTGTTTATGAAAGAATGGTTTCTGATGATTATATTACTAATTTAGCTCTTCAATCTTACAATAATGGAACATTTAATATGACAAGAGAATATTTTGCTAATGATAATGTTCGTAAAGGTATGGTTGAAAATGGAGTTATTAGTGAAGAAGATTCTCATAAATTTCAACAAGACATACTTGCTAAACTTGATAAAACTAAAGAGCAATACGAAGATGAAACTGTAAGAATAGATGCTTTAAGTGGAGAAAGTGATAGAAAAGAAAATATTCCTATGGAATATATTCAAATGGCTGCTACTCATAATGTTAAAACTCTTAATAATATAGAAGAAATGACTGAGAGACAAGCAGCTCTTATGAGTCAATTTGATGATGCTTTTAATGCTATTCCTGACGGTAAAATAGATAAAAATCTTCCATATAAACAAATGATGGATTTTCAAGTTAAAGTCAGTTATCTTAACAAACTTGAAGATGATAAACGTAAAATAGAAGAACAACATAAAAGTGATCCTAATATTGGAACTCAAGTCGCATTAGATAATATAAATAAACGTATTGATAGTGTAAAGAAAGATTTAGCTGGAGATTTTAGTAATGAAAGAGCTTCTTATACTATGTTTGCTCTTAATAAATTACTTGCTCACAAACGTACTCAATTTAGAGAAATTGATGCTAATATAGAAAAAGTATTTCATGACCTTGAAAATGGTGATGCTAAATCTTTTGGTAAATATTTTGGTAACGAAGAATATAATCCTGATAAAGATACTATTAATAGTATTATACAGGAATATAAACAATTAGGTAAAAGATATGATAATGTTATGAGTAATCTAGAAGAACTAGGTACTACTGCTGATTCATATCGTAATGCTGTTATGCTTGGTGAATTTATTGATGAGCAAAATAGTAATATGATTGCTACTCGTAAGGAGTTTGATAGTTATATGAATGTTCTAAATAATACAATGAACGAAGCTAGAATTAAAGCTGTAGATGAAGCAGTAAATAATATTACTAATTTAACTGATAAATATGATTTAGATACGATAGATAAAATAATTCTTGCTAATAGAAATGGTGAATCTATAGATGATTTAACTTCTAATTTTGAAGAAGGAGATAAAGCTAAACTTAATGAAGCATTATCTGTTATAAACTTTAGCAATCAAGCTAATCTTGGAATATATGAAGATATTAAACATAATATTATTGCTAAGATGGCACAAAAAGCTATTGATGAAGGTAATGCTTCTGCTCAAACTAAGAATGCCGTCAAGGAAAATTCTACAAGCAATTTAAATCCATCAGAATCCTCTGAAATTGAATCATCGAATAATCAATCAACCGAAACTTCTGAATCGTCTACACAAAAGGAAAACAGGAACACAGCCAATTTACAACAATCAGAGGAACAACCGCAAACAGAAAATCAATTCATTAAAGTTACAGATAAAGGAGTTGAAACTAATGAAACTCAAGATGGTGCTGATGGTAAAGTAGTGCAATCTATTGATGAAGAAACTGGAGAAGTTATAAGAACTATAACTCCTAAAGATGATACAGAAAAATCTCAATCTGATTATTATAAAAATGATAATCTTTTTGATTATGAAGATGGAGTAAGTCTTATTGATAATAATTATAAAGTTCAAGCATATCCTACTCTTGATAATGATGGTAATTTAATTAAAGGTAGAATTGTTAAACAAACAACTGAAGGAGAAGCAAAAGCTCCAACAGAAACAAAAGAGGAAAGTCCTTCTACGGGGGGGATTGAACAATCTCAAGATACAACTACTACTTTTGATGCTGAACAATTTACTCATGATGTACAATCTGCTTTTGCTGGTCATGTAGATTATACAACTTCAGATGAAGATATAAACAAAGTAGCTGATGCTATTAAATCTAAAATAGCAGAAGTTCGTCCTGAAATAAAATCAGAATATGTAAATGCTGAAGTTGATAAATATGTTGCACAACTTAAAAAAGCTTTTGATAAAGTTCGTCAATTTAAAGGTATAGAAAGAGCTGCTGGTAATCTTAATGTTGTTGCTCAAACAGAAAGCCTTGCAGCTAAAGTAGAAGAAACTGACACTACTGATTATTCTCCTATGTTTGCTAAAGCTATGGATGCTTTTGTTCAAGAGTATGCTAATACTCTTATAGTACCTTATAGTGAAGGTAAACAGATTATTAATATGCAAGATATTCTTCGTATTTGTCAAAGTAGTTATGGTGATAATTCTTCTCAAGCTACAAATCTTTATAATCTTTGTAAAGCATATCTTCTTAGTGAAGATGGTCAAAAGAAATATGTTATTGAAGATTTAGATGAAGTTAATAAAGATACTGTTGTAGAAAATTCATTTAAGAATCCTATAACTAGACAGACTGAGTTTGTTGGTGGTTTTTATTCAGCTAGAGTTGATATTAAAAGTTTTATTGATTTAATGAACAATAAAGATATAACTTCTGATGCTGATAGAAAAGCTTATTTTGATGTTATTGATAAACTTCAACCAGGTGATAAAGTTAAACTTTATGCTGTAAATGATGAATTAATAATTAAAGGTGTTAATAGTAATGGTAAAGAAATTACTATTGGTAGAATGCCAAAACCTGTTACTATTGATGATGGAAAATATGTTGCATTTAATGAAGGTTGGGGAACTGATGTTAAGATAGGACCTAATGGAGAAGTTGAAAGTGAACTTAGAGATTTATTTAAAAGTATATTTCTTAATGATGGTTCTAATAAAACGTTGGATGATTTACGACAAATAATTGTAGATGCTAGCATACATGGTATTAATAATAAATATCTTGATGCTTTTCAAAAGAATCAATTAATTTCTAAACTTGTTTCTGATAGTTTTAAAGAAAAAGATTTTTATAAACGTAAAGTTTATATTGATAAAGAAGGTAATGCTGATTATAGAAATATGCTTAATCATCTTGTAAAACTATGGAGATTTTGCAATATTAGTGATGCTAAACTTAATATTAAAAATAATGCTACTAATATTAATGTAGGTTTAAATCTTTGGTTTAATAAGATGTATAATAGTTATAACAATATAACTGGTGTTACAAGTAATCAAGAAGTTACTGTTAGTAAAATAACTGAAGGTAAAATGCACAGAAAATTAGCATTTGTTACTGAAGAAAATAAATCAGAACTTCCTCATCCTAAAGAAGGTATTAAAGATTTAAGTTCTGCTAGAATTGCTGTTGTAGATCCTCAAGATTCTACAAGTATGCTTATTTCTGGTAAAGAACGTATATCTTCTAATGGATGGAAAGTTGGTTCTACTATTATGACTGTATTTAATCGTAATGGTCAACCTGATTTTGTTAAAGCTATTGGAGTTAATTTTGATGCTAATGAAAATAATAGTTCTATTAAAAAAATTGGTAATGCAATAACTAAAGAACTTCAAAGGAAACTTAATAATTTCTTTGTTGATGGTAATTTGAATGAATTAGATATATTCTTTAATAATTTAATTAGAAATAAAGGTAATGCTGGAGTTGTACCTCTTCTTGCTCCTAAAAGTAGTATTGTAACAGTAAGTCAACAATCAGTTCATAATAATAAAACTAATACAGATGACCATCATCTTCAAATAAATTTTTATGATAAAGCTAATAATACTAATAAATGGATAAGAATTTATAATGTTTCTTTTGGTAATACTAAAGCTAGAAAGATTATAACTTCTGATGGTTTTAGATTTGATTATAATAATCAAGGTAAAAGTAGTTCTGGTAATCCAGCTTATACTATTATTCATATGTTACAATCTTTATGTAATCTTAATATAGATGCAGAAGGTATTAAAATGGATAATCAAGCTACATCTTCTAATACAGGTTTTATTACTAAAAAAGATGGTAAAATTCATTTAGATATTGGTGGTGAAGATGGAGTACATGAAGAATATGATAGTTATAATGATTTCTTAGTAAACAATGATTTTATTAGAGTTAATACTTTTATTGATGATAATGGTAGTAATTATGATAGAACTTCAGATGTGCAAGGAGCTTCTCAAAATATGTATATTGACATTCCTATGTCAACTATACAAACTTCAACTAGCAAACAAGCAAAAGGTTCTACAGAAAGAATAGAACGTGGAACTGATAAAGCTAAATATGATAGTCTTAAATCTTCTCTTGAATCAGATAGTCCCACTAAAGGTGAAGATTTAATGAGATTAGCATTTGGAGATGAATGGGTTGATAGATTTAATAAAGAAGCTAAGACTGATGGAATATTTGAAAGTTTATTTCCAAGTAAAATTTATTATGATGATATAAATTGGTATTCAGATAATGGAGTAAAAGGAGCTATAGCCAGAACAAATAGTAGAGGTAATAATAGTACTTATGACCATATATTTAGAGATGGACGTAAAACTATTAGAATACACGGAAAAGGTAATACTGTTGTTGGTTCTAGACTTCTTAATATGCTTGCAAGTAAAGATTCCTTTAGAAGAAATACTGGTGCTCGTAAACTTATTCATGAACGTATTCATCAAATACTTGCAGAACCTACTATAGAGAAACTTAATGCTTTACATAGTATTGCAGATGTATATAAACAAGTAAAATCTGCTTTAGTTACTGAAGGTAAATTTATTAAGACTCTTGATGCTAATGATTCTAAAAATAAAGCTAGAATTGCATTATATAATGATGTAAAAAATACTCTTTCTTATAAAGATGGAGATATAGCTCTTGAAGAATTTATAGTTGAATCTATGACTAATTCAAGTGTTGCTAAATTTATGGACGACATTAAAGTTTCTGATGTTGGTGAAGCTAAAGGTGAAACTCTTCTTAGTAAAATTATGAAGTTTATAGCTAAGTTCTTTGGATGGAATATTAGTGATAATAGTCTTCTTAGAAAAGAATTTAATATACTTAGTAGTCTTGACGGAACTCCTCATAATGAAAATCAAAAAGAAATTGTAGAAGAAGTTCATAAAGATAATAAAGAAGAAGATGAAGATAATAAGTCAGAAGATGAAAATGAACCGACTAACCCCCCCGTAGAAGAGCCTAAAGATAACTCATCTGAAACTCCTAATACAAGAGAAGGAGGTGAACAAATAATAAGTGATTTAGGTGATGATGCTTTAGATGATCTTCTTCTTTCTGAAGATGATTATAGTCTTGAGGCTAATGTAGAAGAAAGTAATTTAAATTATGAAAGTCTTACAGATAATCAAACTCACGTTAATTCTCTTCCTCATTTAATTCATTCGCTTGATGAAAATAATAGAGCAGATATGCAAAAACTTATTGATAGTGGATGGGCTTCAATTAAATGTTCTTAAATATTAAAGTAGTTATGCTAATAGTGTAACTACTTTAATTAATTTTGTGCATTAATATAATATTAATTTAAATATAAAAATATGAATACTTGTGTTATTAATTTTGCAGAAACTAAAGTAGGTGAAAAACTTAGAATTTTGGTAGGTAATAATAATATTGCTTATTGGAATTATGTATCTAAATGTTTTGATGACAATGGTATTAAAGATAGTTTTAAAACATGGTATGAAAAAACATTTAGAAAAGAATGTAAAACTACAGATAAAGATTTTGCTATTAGAATGATTCGTTATTATAACGAAACTGCTACTAAAGTAGGTAGAAGTCTAAGAAGTGGAGTTAATACTTCTAATGTAGGAAAATATAATTATCCTTCTATTCAAGATAGAGAGGAAGGAATTAGACATTCTGTAGGATTTCTTCTTGATGAATTTACTAATATTCAAAATCAAGGTTTGACTATTAAAGGAAATAAAAGAGAATATTATGCTAATGTTCTTCAAACTCAATTTAAAAAGCATATATTTAATTATATTGCTTATCTTAATAAGATGAGTTATGATGATGTAATAGCAGATTATCAAGAAGCTACCGATAAACATAAATATCTTGAGAAAATGTTTGGTGGTAAAAATATGACTATTACTGGTAGAAATCTTCTTGCTGTGCATGATGAACTTACTTCATCTACAGAAAGTCTTAATAGTTATTTTAATGAAGTTCTTGGCAATAAAAATTTGCAATCTGTTTTACGTCAAATAAATGATGAAAAAGAAGAAGACGATGAAGATAGAAAAGATCAAGAAGAAGCTTCTGATAATGAACAAGATGGAAATTCTGAATCTGATACTCATATGAGAGAAGATGAAGGAGATAATTATATAGCTAGTGCTAATAGTCACATGGGTAATTATACTTCATTTATGAAACATATTGGTGCTAGAATTACTAATTATTTTAATAGTCTTGATAAACTTTCATCTCCTGTTAGAGGTGGAACAGAAGGTAATTGGACCTATACTGTTGATACTAATAATAATTATGGCATTCCTGATAAAATGGATGCTAACGAATGTTCTGCCTTACTTTATAGTCATGCTAGATTTAACAATATCGGAGAAATGATTCAAAGTATTGAAGAAATAGGTAATCGTATGCCTGAATTTTATGCTTTTAGTAAATTAGCTCAAGACCTTAGAGATGATGCAGATTTCGCAACTGAAATGAGAACTGTTTTTGCTAAAACTATTATAGATAAAGTAGAAACTGTTCTTAATGACAATGAAGGTTCTGTGAGAATATCTAATGAAAGAGCTAATCCTAGAAGTTCTTTGATGTTTGATATGTTAAATGATTGTCGTGGAAGTATTATAGATATTCAACCTGATTTAGTTACTAACAATATTAATAAAATTATTGCAGATATTGGTCAAGGAATTAAATCTATTAAATTTATTCAAGATTATAGACAAGATTTAAGTGAAGAAGATATTGCTAATTCTAATGATGAAGCTACTAAATATTTATCAAATAGTATTACTAATGTTAAGTCTTTAATTAAAGCTTATTTTCCTAGTATTCAATCTGAAGCAATCGAATCTTATATTAATAATGGTAACAATGCTAATGATATTGCTAGTAAATTAGATAATTGTAGAAATCTCATTAATGATATAGTTACTCTTGTAAATAGTGCTGAAAAAGTTCAAGATAACTATTATAATATTCAAGATGAAATAGAGCGTGGAAGAGAATATAATAGAAATATAGATTCTGAAATAAAAAAAGGTAATTTTATAAATATAGACAGAGTTGATATAAGTAGTCTTTATTCTAAAGATTATCTTACAGATGATTCTAATGCAGCTGTTAGAAGACTTATGGAAAAACTTCTTCCTTATAGTATTGTAAATATTAGTCTTAATTCTCGTAATGTTTATGGTAATCAATCATCTGATGTTATTAATAACAGTATGGTTACAAACATTACTAAAATGCTTAGACTTACATACAAAGATGTAAACGGAAATCTTGTAAATGAAACTCTTAGTACTTGGGGAAGAAATAAATTTAGAAGTCATCAATATGATTATAGTGGTTATCTTCTTGAAACAAGAGATGATGAAGGTAATATTATAAAAGCTGGTTTATTTAAAGATAAAAATGGTACTCTTAGTGATTATGCACAAAATCTTATCAATATAAGTTTGTTTAATGGAACATCAAATACTGATGATGATACTAACGCAATGTATACAGATCAGACTAAAGGTGATTTTCTTCCTACAGCTTTTATTAATTTCTTTAAAACTCCTAAAGAAGTAGAAGGAGTTAAAACTAAACAAGATAATGCTACTTATTTTCTTAGGACACCTAGTGATGCTCCTAAGACTTTTTGTATTCGTGCTCCAAGATATAATACTAAATCGTTTTTGACGTATGAAGATGATACTGATAAAATAAATGAAATTGTAAACGGTTATAACAAATATAATGCTGAAAATCTTCCAAATGATTTATTTACTCCAGGCATGGGAGTTAGTGGTATTAAAGAAGATGACATTATTAAAGGTTTAAAAAATGAAGGAAATCTTCTTGTTACTAATGCTCAATCTATACATTGGATTGATAAAGAAAAAGGTATTGCTGCTGTAAACTTTGCTTATAAAACAGATAAAGAATATTACAATAACGATACTATTAATCAAGCTAATGGTAAAAGATATATTTTTGTTGGTACTATAGACAAATCAGGTAAAGCTCTTTATCTTAAAGATTATCATTTCGATGGTATTCTTGGTACAGTAAGTACAGATTTTGATGGAAATATTAAAGAAGTTCTTGAAGGATATTATTCTAAAGAACTTAAACTTCATGATGTAGAAGTTAATGGAAAAGTTTATTCTAAAACTAACCAAATAGTTAATAGAAATGATAAACTATTTACTAGATTTAGAAACGAAGCTAAACAAGAACTTCTTGATGCAGCTATAGCTCTTAATTATTATTTTGAAATGACTCCTGATGGTGTTATTAAAACTGAATTAGTTAAAGGTATTAGAAAACCTGTATTTAAGAAAGATAGAAAAAATAATGTTGGATATAAATTTTATCATCTTGGTAATAATGGAACTGTTCTTGAAGAAATAAAGAGAGGTAATAAAATAGTTGGATATAGACTTGGAGGTACTGTATTTGGTTCTAATAAGTTTACTCTTAATGTTCTTGATGAGAATGGTAAAATTGTTCATCGTAACTATGTAAATGAAGCTTTATTTCAAGAAGGAGAACAAAAACAAAGTGATAATGGAAAGATTAACATTCTCTACGGGGGGGCTGTAGAATCTAATGGTGCTTATGTTGGCACTAATCTTAATATTATTCGTGATGCTGATGGAAATGTATCAGATATTCAATTAACTGATAAGCAACAAGAAACTCTTGATAATGCTCTTGAAGAATTTATTCTTGCTTATTCTAATCAAGCTCAAGAAAGATGCGAACCTTATAAAGATTTTATAAAAGGAGTTGAATATAATAAAGATAATATTAATAATTTTGCTATTAATGCTCTTTTAAATCATTATAATTATGATTCTATATTTGAAGGTTCTGTATTGTTTTATGGAACTGGTCAGAATGTACTTAAACGTGCAAAGGAATATCAAGGTTCTGGAGTTCCTTATGGTACATCTAATTATTTTGAAGATGATGCAGCTCCTAATACAACAATAGAACATAGTTATTTAAATGAAGGATACTATGATGTTGAAAGTACTTCTTTTGAAACTGTAGATGGCAAAAGAGTTAAGAAAACAATTAAAACTCCTACTAAGATTCAAGATATATTTAAAGGAACTATTTTTGATGGAGTTCAACAAACGACTAAATTTAGAGCTATAACAGTAGCTAATACTAAACGTACATCTGATGCTGCTGCACAAAATGGTCCTCTTGCTAAATATCTTGCTAAAATATATGAAGCTGCTCATATAGATAAAGATAAAGCTTTAGTTATGAGTAACGAACTTATGTCAGGTTTTGGTGGTACTAAAGTTAATGATGCTCAGTCTTATATTACAATTCAAGAATGGGTTCGTCGTATTGCTGCTAGAGGACAACTTAGAAAGTATATGCCTTTAATTCAAAAACTTATTAAAGGTGATGAACTTAGCACTGCTGATGTTAAAGAATTTGTTCAAGTTCAAAAGAATTTCTATTATGATATTCATTATGATGATAAATATAAAATAGAAGTTCCTCGTCAAATTAAGAATGCTGAATTTGTTCTTATTCCTCAATTTATTAAAGGTACAGAACTTGAAGCTGTTTATAATATGATGAGAGCTGCTAAAATAGATCAGCTTAATACTGTTGAAACATCTAAAGCTGCTAATGAAGAAATTCTTACTCTTTGGGATAATGATGGAAGACTTAGTGGACTTCTTGAAGATGATGGTACTATTAATGAAAATGGTAAATTTAAGCAATTTGTAGATAAAGCTAATGAAATTGCTACAGGTAATGAATATCTTTATAAGTATCTTTATACTCAGCAAGAAACTCCTCAGCACGTTGATGCTCAAAATAAATTTGGTATTCAAATTGCTAAGAAAATTATAGATAATATTCAAGTTCTTAGCGAAGATGAAAAGAAAACTGCTAGTGCAGATAAAATAGCTCTTAGTAATCTTAAAGAACGTTATATGAAACTTACTGCTGCAAATGTAAGAGATTCATTTAATAATCTTATGGAAGAACTTGAAGTTCAACTTGATGATGAAGGAAATATTATTGTTGATGAACATGATAATATAAACAATATTAATAAGAAAATATTCTATGATAAATTAAAAGAGGAACTTCTTAGAACTGGTGCTGATAGTAATCTTATGGATTATGTTACTCTTGAAAATGGAGAACCTAGAATGAAGGCTATAACAGTTGATAAGATTACTAAATTTGAATCTGTAGTTCAAAGTGTATTTAATAATAGAATTACTAGACAAAAACTTCCTGGTTTTCATGCTGCTCAGATTACTAATATGGGCTTTAAAAAATTAGGTAAAGCTACTGGTGTTAACAATGTTTCTTATGATACAGATCTTCAATATCATCCAGACAATAAAGGATACATTGAAGTTCGTCTTCCTTATTCTGCTTTTGGTATAGATAGAACTAAACCTTTCTATAAAGAACTTAGAGCTAAATGTGCTAATGAGGCAGAATTTCAAGATGCTGTTCTTAAAGATTTAAGAGAAAAAGGTCTTGATATTATTATGGGTTATCGTATTCCTACTGAGGGTAAACAATCAGTATGTAATATGAAAGTAGTTAGTTTCCTTGATGATGCTCAAGGTTCAACTATTGTTGTACCTGATGATTGGGTATCTCAAACTGGTTCTGACTTTGATATTGACTCTGTATATGGTATTCAGCAAAAGACTAGAACTACAAGTACAGGTGAAATTAAACCTATAGAGTTTATAGAAGGAGATGTTACTATTGGAGATTACGCTAATTACCTTAGAGAATTTGCAAATACTATAGATTCTGATTCAGAAGGAACTAAATTAGGTAATCGTAAAAAAGCTGTAAGAGAAGCTATTAATAATATATTTGATTCTTCTAGAGCCAAAGTTAAAGGAGTATTTGATGAAGTTATTTCTATAAAGAATGAGCAACAAGAAGCTTATAATAATGCTTCTAATAATCAAAATGAAGCTTTTGAAAACTTTAGAGCTAATGGTCCTTTTGCTGGAAAGAATTTGGCTATGGTTATTAATACAATTAGAAATAACCAAATAGCTGCTGCTAAAAAAGTAGAAGATAATGGAGGTAATAAAACTGAGCAATATATTGCTAAACTAGAAGCTATGAATAGTGTATTAAAAGCTATTTATAAGAAAGTAAAACTTGATATTAATAATTCAGAATCTGCTAAAATTTTACTTAAAGCTAATGATGAACTTATTAATATACTTAAAGATAATTCTGTAAACAACGATAATGCTACTAGTGAACAACTTGCTGAAATATATTCTGATAGACAAAAAGAACTAGAAGATATTGCCAAAACAAATAATCTTTATTCATTTGATGAATTTAAAGAAGCTGCTATTAATCATCCTGAAGATGTTAATTCTAGAGATGCTAGAACTAATGAAATCTTTAGATGTATGAGAGATATTCTTGCAAATCCTCTTAGTCTTGAAGAAAATCTTTCTCGTTCTAATTTTGATGATATTACAGATGCACTTAATGATTATATGAATCCTAATGTTAAAGATGAACGTGTTAATCGTAGTGCTTATAATCCTTTTGACCAAATGAGTTATCAAGAAGAAGCTATGAGTGGTGCTAAACTTAAAGCTTTCTCTGTTACACTCGATACGTTCTGTTCTGTATGCAACACCGTTAGACCAATTCTGTCTAAGCCAATTTACGTGGTCTATGACAAGTCAGACTACCCTGACCCTACAATTATTCAGAAACGTTTCAACGATACAAAGGAGAAGAATTTAAAATCTTCAAAAACTTTTCAAGTTCGTCATACAACTTATGGATGGAGTAATGATAATCGTTGTGCAGCAGGTAAAATACTTACTTCATATAGTTCTCAAACTACTGCTTATATTCTTGATGCAATTAAGAGTGGTGCTATACCTAATGTAAATGATTATACATTTGCTGTATTTAAAACTCTTGCTAACATAGGATGTGATTATAAAACATCTATTAGTTATATTATGCAACCTGGAGTTACTGAAATAGTTAATGCTTATAATGCAAATCATTCTGTATTCAGTGATTATCAAGGCGGTAATCCTATTAATGATGCTATTAAAAATATAGCTAAAAAAATGGGATATAAAGTGACTAATAGAACTTCTGTTAAAGAACTTCTTAAAAAGATTGATGAAGATTATCATAAAGAATTTAATAAGATATTTGCTCAAAAAGGAGAAGAAATAACTATTAGTACAAATTATGATGATATTGTTAATCTTCCTATTCTTGTAGGTAAGAATGTCGCTAGACTTAAAGGAGAAGGTGAGTTTAAGAACCCCCCTGTAGGAGATATTACAACTAACCTTTTTGACCTTGGTGTAGTATTATCTTTTGGAAAGATTTATACTTCTGCTAAAGAAATAGGAGATATAGCTAGATGTTGTAATCCTGATAAATTTGGAGCTAAACAAGATGTTTATACTACAAATAAGATTTTTGATGATGCTGTTGAAATGATTCAAAAACATTCTGAGCAAGAACCTGATAAACCTTATAATAAACCAGCTCTTGTTGTAAATAAAAATGGAAAAGATATTCATATTCTTGAAAGTATTTATCCTGGTCTTACAAATGTAAGTCAAGATAGTAATGCTCATGGTATAATTACTGAAAATAGAATTTCTGAATCATCTTATCCTAATCTTTATAGTTATTTAAAATATGCTTCTGCTACAAGTACTGTAGTAGCTAAAGCTGTATTGCCTACACAAAATCTTGGTTTTGTAAATCTTCTTAAAGGATTTACTCATAAACTTAATGGTTGGAATGTTAAGCTTACTCCTAAAGCATATAAAGAACTTCAATCTTATGCTCTTGGTCACTTTTATAATCAATGTGAATTTGTTCAATATCCTATTGATTATTCTGTAGATGAAAATGGTCAAATGAATGTTCATCTTAGTGAAAATAGAACTGATGGAGATTTTGAAGCTGAGCGTCAAAGAATATATGGTTATAATCAAAATACTTCTTTGACTATTAGACATACAGTTGAAGAAGATATGTATAAGAAAATAGATAGCAAACATACTTATATTACTCCTGAAGAATATAATGGATTGCCTTCTGAACTTAAAGCTAATTATAAATTGACTAAGGTTAAAGCTAAAGATGATGTTCCTTTTGAAGTTAAAGATATAAATAATATAACTAATGAAGAAATTAAAGAATTTGCTAAGTTTAGTCCTGCTCAAAAAGTTGCTTGGATAAAGAAGAATTTTGATGATAGTGGTATATTCAGTAAACTTCAAGTTTCTCTTTATAATCCAGCTAGTAGAGGTTATAGAGTTGGAAGTCAGACTATAGAATATATTGAAGATAATGCTAATCCTAATATTGCTTATCAAGAATTTTATAATGCTTTCTTTGATAACAATCCTCTTGTTGCTATGACAGCTTATGATTTAATAAAATATGCTGCTACTGTTGAAGGATTTAAAATGTCTCAAAGAGCTATTACTAAAATTATTGATAATAAAACTTTGATTGGAGAATTTGGTACTAATGGTACTGGTTTCCAAGATGCAGTTCTTAATAGAATTAATGATTTGGAAATGGCTAACAATCCAATGACTGCTAATGATGCAGATAATAAATTCTATGAAGAATATCTTAGAAGTCATCCTAATACTGAAGGTATTAAAACTTATTCTGTAAATAAAAAGAATAATGAAAAATATCATCTTAATAATACATATGCTGATATTGTTACAATAAGTATTGATAAAACTCTTGAAAATGAAAGTAAAGAAAAAGCTAAAGATGAATTTGAAGAAAGACTTGAAAAAGTAGGATTTATTACTAGAAATAGTAATGATAATACTTTTAAAGATAATCAATATGTTAGATTTAAGAGTAAGGCTAGAGGTATTGAAATTTATAAAATTGAAAAAATAGACGATAATGAATATATAGCTTATCCTCTTAATAAACTTAATATTAATGAACATGGTACTTGGTCTGCTAATGAGGATTATAATATACATCCTCGTAGTGAAACATATCAATATATTGTTGCTCAATATAAAGCAGATAAAGAAAATGCTAAATTAGATAAAGATTATATAAAAGAACAGATTAATGATTATAGAGAGAATGAAGGTAATCCTTATTATAATCAAAGAAATAAGAATTATAACATTCCTGCTTTAGACTTTAATCTTGAACAGCTTGCTACTGAAGATGATGGTAATGCAGCTTCTATTATTAGACAAAATATCATTAAACATTTTAGTTCTCTTGATAAGTATAAACCTTTAAGAGTTAAAAGTCTTACATTAGGAAGATATATTATTAGTACTAATTCTACTAGTACTCAAGCTATATCTTTTCCTGATGGAAGTAAACATACTTTTGCTATTACAAAAGAAAATACTAGAAAATATGATAGTGTTTATCTTAATGATAAAAAGTATACTAAAGAAGAAAGACTTGCTGCTGCTTATCAGATTAAAGACCCTCTTCTTAGAGACTCTTATGTTAAAGCAATAGAAGACAATTATGCTCATGTTGATAACATATTTAAAATTGTAGAAAATACAGATATTCTTCAAGGAGATGATACTTCTTTTGCAGCTAGTGTTGAAGAATCAGATTTATCTGCTCTTGAATATATTAATCTTGCTCAAAAAGGTCAAAGAGAAATAAAGACTGGGCTTGATGGAGAAATATCTCTTGAAGTTCAAGCTACTCAACAAGCAAAAGTTCAAGGTATAAGACTTAAATATGATGATGTTAGAAATAATGTTGATGATGCTACTAGAATAGTTGCTGAATATGCAATTAAAAAAGCTCAACAACTTGTTACTAGATTTAATCAATATGTTGAAGACCCTGAAAATCCTAGTACATATATTAGTTTAAGTGATGAAAGAATAATAGATGCTATTAAAGATAATCCTGTTGCTATTAATAATTTCTTTAAAACACTTAATGAAATAAGTGCTTATAAAGCTAGATTTATAACATATAAGAGTTGTGATATAGCTACAGATAGCCCTGCTGTTAAGAAGTATGTTGAAGATATTAATGAAGCTTATGATAAAGTTGCATCTTTAAATGCAGATACAGCTAATCATAATCTTATGGAAAATTATGTATCTAAACTTAGTACTAATCCTCTTATTAGAGAAGGAGTTTTAGACATTAGTGAAAATTATTATAAGACTTATGGCTCTATGTGGATGTTCCATGATATAATGGAAAATGGCAATCCTGCTCTTCAAAATATTCTTAAAGATGTTTATGGTCATATTGAAGCTAAAAGAATGATGGCACTTAGACAAGTAAGAGAATTTAAAAATCATATTAAATCCATTATTGATGCTGCTAAAAAAGAAGGTATAACTGTAGATATTAATAAGATTATTGATTCTAGAGGTATATTTATTCAAGATTATTCTCAAGAATTTCTTGATAAAATTGAAGAACTTAGAAAAGCTAAAAAAGATGCTGCTAAACTTGGTAAAGGTTATGGTTCTATTGAATATCTTACTGCTAAAAATAAATATGATCAATATAAAGCTGTATATACTCATCAAGCTGCTAAGCAAGATTATTATATTCAAAAAGCTAATCTTGAAAGACTTATGATTAAGAATCATCCTAGAATTTATTCTAGATATATGACTCTTCTTTATAAGCAACTTGACATATATAACTATATGACTGAAAATGGTATTCCTGAAGAGAAGCAAGAAGAACTTAATAAGATTAACGATGAAATGTTTAATCTTAGAACTAATACTCAATATTATGTTGAGAATGGAGTTCAGAAAGAACGTCCTATGGAAGATCCAGATCACGATCCAATGGATTTTGAATATTGGTCAAATCCTGAAAATGATTATGAAGCTAGTAGTATATATGATATACATGAAGCTAATGCTCTTAATGATTTCTTGGTTAGTATGAAAAATCTTAATGGTACATATTTTGAATATACTCCTAAATATGGATTTGAAGATTTGCTTCAAAAGAATCTTAATATTATAAGAACTCTTGAGAATCCTAATGCTAATGGTGTTCCTACTCAGTCTCAAGAAATACTTGAATCAAATCCTGAATATGTAGCTGCTAAAAAATGGATTAAAGAAAATGCTCAATATGAAATTAAAGCAGGTAAAGATGAAGATGGTAATTCTATAAATCCTTTAGCTGATAAAATCATTAAAGCTCTTAATAGACTTAAACTTGGTGGTAATGGTAAATCAAGAACTGTAAATAGTATTATGCGTCATGCTAATAATAATGAAGGCATATACGATGCTAATAAAGTTCCTGATGGTACTAAACTTACTAAAGATGAAATAGATTCTATTCGTATCGAAATGGAAAATCGCTATGGTATAGCTGGTCTTCCTGCTGGTAGTGATATAGTTATGATTTCTAATGCTAAGCCTGATGGTCCTTTACTTAATGCAGCTTTTTATAGTAGATATGGTGGAGGTAAAAAAATTAATACTCCTGAATATGTAGATGTTATTACTCAAATTAATAAAATTCATCAAAAATATTGGAATCCTATTGATAAAACAGTTAATCTTCAAAATATACCAGATAATGAATCTGGTTATGAAGAACTTAAAAAGCTTGATGAACTTTATCAAAAACTTCGTCAAATTAGAGCTGCTAATAGTGAAAAGATTAGTGAAGAAACTAAAGAATTTAGAGAAAAATATACTGACTTTAAATCTAATACTAAATTAGGTAAGGAACAAGCAAGAAGTATTGTAGGTAAATCTGATAAATTTAGAGAACTTTATCTTAATGTTGTTCTTGAAAAGAAACTTGATGGTACTATTAGAACTGATGAAAATGGTGTAGCTGTACCTAATAGATTACTTTATGGTTATCTTACTCTTAAAGATAATCTTTCAGAAGAAGAAAAGAATAGATTTATTGATAAACAAAGACAAGAAGATTTAAATCTTATTGATAAATCATATAAAACTGTTCATACTAAATATTGGGAAAAAGCTTTAGCTGAAGCTCATAATCGTAGAGATAGTGACCCTTCTTTTGACTATAATGCTTGGTGGAATAGTAATCATGTATATAATCCTTATACTAGAGAAATGGAACTTCTTCCATGTTGGACTACTAAAGTTATAAATCCTGAATATATGGAAAATGGAACTTTCCTTGGTGAATGGATTCCTAGAGCTAACATGAGAACTAAGAAGGTTAAAGATGGTATGACTAAACTTGAAAGTCTTAATCAAAAATACTATCTTGAAGATCAAGACATGAGAGATAAAGATTATAAAGATGATGCTTCTCTTGAAGCTAACTATATAAAAGGTGCTAATAATGGTAAATATGATAATAAAGTTCAACTTAACGATAGAGAAAAAGAATTAAGAGATTATATTCAAAATACTCTTATTAAAACTGCTGGCAATATTGTTAGTAGAAGATATTTTGAATCAGGACGTGCCCCTCAACGTAGAAAAGCTGATCCTGTTGATGCTAAAATGGTTCTTAAAGAAACTGGTAAACTAGTTGGAATCGGTATATCTAGTAATAATGGTAAAAAAGATTTTGATGAATATATAGGTTATGATAATGATGTAACTCCTATTATGCCTATGCTTAAAGATATAGTAAGTTCTAAAGTTACTAAAGTTGTTAAACCTGAAGAACTTGATGCTGCATTAAAATCTGATTATACTGTTACTCTTGATAGTAAGAAGTTTAAAAAGCCTGAACGTCTTAATTATGAAACAGATGAAGATTATACTAAAGCTTTAGCTGAATATGAAGCAACTCAAGATCTTGTTAAAAAACATAATGAAAAAGTTCGTGAAGATAATCTTGATAGAAATTGGATAGATGTTATTAGTGATTATATTAATCAAGCTTCTAGATATAATGCTATTCAAGATAGTAAGGAAAAACTTTATTGGTTACTTGAAGAACTTAGACATCAACAAGCTTATATTCGTAAATATGGAGCTACTGGTGATTTAAGACTTGATAATAGAAGAAGTACTGATGATAATAATGTTTATCAAACTTCTACTGATGATAATCTTATTAAACAATACGAGAATCAACTTAGAAGACTTCTTTGGGATCAATGGAAAGAACCTGAAAATCATATGACTCGTTGGGCTAATCAACTTCAAACTTTTACATCTGCTAATTATATGATGCTTAATATACGTGGAGCTATTGCCAATGTTACTCTTGGTATGCAAAGTATATTTGGTGAAGCTATGGCAGGTGACCAATTTAGTGGTAAAGGTTGGAAATGGGGAATTGCTGAATGGCATAAAGGACTTCCTGGTATGGCTGCTGGTATGTATGATGAAAAAGCTCATGGTAAAGTAGATGGAGTTATTAAACTTTTCAAAGCTGTCGATTATGATGAAATTACTGGAGTTGTAAGAAATGCTGGTCTTGCTAAATGGTCTGAAAGAATTAGAAATGCCGGTTTCTCTCCTCAAACTATTACTGAAAACTTTATGCAAAATGGAGTTCTCCTTGCTATGCTTCACGAACATAAAATTATTACTATTGATGGTGATGATATTAGAGGTATTGGAGCTAGAATTATGAATAAACGAGAATATTGGAATTATAAAAAGATTAATCTTCTTGCTGATATTCTTGGTGAAGAACAACTTAATGAATATAAGAAGTTTAAAGAAGAAAAGATGAAAGACCCTAATCTTCTTAAAGATTATGCTTGGTTTAGAAAAGATTTAGCTACTGATTTTGTTGTTCAGCATTGTAGTTCTAAACAACGTGCTGAATACATAAAGAAACAAAAAGAAGTAAAAGCTAAAGTAGAAAAAGAATTTGATGCTAAAACTGATATTTATAGTCAACTTGAAGAAAAAGATGGTTATATTCAGTTTAAACAAAATTCTGATCTTGCTAAACTTGATGAATTTAGAAGTGATAAAGATGGAGAAGATGTAACTAAAGCATACGCTCTTCTTGGAGAATTTTCTGAAAAAGTTCGTAAAACTAACAATTATATTCATGGTGTATATAATCGTCAAGGTATGGCTTATATTGAAAAGACTTGGTATGGTAGTCTTGTAATGCAATATCATAAACATCTTCCAATGGGTCTTATGAAGCGTTATCATACTAGAGGTAATTGGAATGAAGTTAGAAACTCTGTAAATAAAGGTATGATTGCTAGTTGTATAGACTTTTTAAAACTTGATATTGATTTAGTTAAACATGATGCAGGTTTGTCAGATGATGAAGTAACTGCTCTTAAAGGTGTTCAAAACATTCTTACTCATAGTTATCAATTACTTACTCATCTTAAAACAACTTGGGAAATAATGCCTGATTATGATAAAGCTAATATAAAGAGAAATCTTGGAGATTTAATTGGAGTTCTTGGAGGAATAGCAGGTTCTATTGCTCTTATAGCTTTAGGTGCAGACGACGATAAAGATAAAGGTGCATTTGAAAATATAATGGCAAATCTTGCTTTATATGAAAGTGATAGACTTACTTCTGAATCATTTATGTATAATCCTATAGGTATGCAAACTGAGCTTAAAACTCTTATGAGTACTCCTCTTGCTGCACAAAGTATTATAACTGATGGACTTAAAAGTATTTATGAAATAGGTGCTTTTATAATGCAAGGTGATGATTTTGATCCAATTTATAAAAGTGGTCGTTTTGCTGGAGAAAATAGACTTGGAGTTTATATTCAAAGACGTATTCCTATGTGGAATGGTATTAGACAAGTTATAGATTCTCCTGCTAATAATCATTATTATAAAGTTGGTGATACAGCTTGTAGTCTTATTAATACTAAAGGTATTGGTAATTGGATTGG
>ENA-ORMS01000942-ORMS01000942.1-human-gut-metagenome-genome-assembly--contig:-NODE-942-length-26263-cov-11.016369_pt1 | contig 26263 bp, 32 predicted proteins | sample MGYA00242104_ERZ508997 | MGnify/ENA primary metagenome ERZ508997 (study PRJEB26280, sample SAMEA2338704) | human gut metagenome | biome: human gut; feature: human-associated habitat; material: faeces... | reverse complement strand
AAACCTTAGAACCACCCATGATAGCTGTGAATGGGCGCTTGATGTTGCCGAGAACTGCGTCAACAGCCTTAACTTCCTTCTCCATCAAGAAGCCGAGCATCTTGTGATCCTTGTCGAAAGAATCAGCGATGACAGCTGTAGAAGCGTGCTTGCGGTGAGCTGTACCGAATGCGTCCATTACATATACGTCAGCGTAAGAAGCCAACTTAGCAGCGAACTTCTTCTGACGCTCCTTCATCTCAGCCTTAGCAGCATCGAATTCAGGAGTACCCTTCTCAACGCCAACTGGCTTGCCTTCCTCTTCTGGATAGAAGCGGAGGTTCTCGAGCAAGAGAGCCTCACCTGGCTTCAAGGCAGCTGCCTCAGCATCAGCGTTACCGCAGTCCTTAGCGAACTTAACGTCTACGCCGAGAGCGTCTGATACGTTCTTAACAATCTGAGAGAGAGAAAGCTCTGGTTTAACCTTGCCCTTTGGCTTACCCATGTGGCTCATCATGATGAGCGCACCGCCGTCTGCAAGTACCTTCTTCAATGTAGGAAGGGCACCGCGGATACGAGTGTCGTCTGTTACATTACCATTTTCATCCAATGGCACGTTGAAGTCAACGCGCACGATTGCCTTGTGACCGGCAAAGTTAAAATCTTCAATTTTCATTTTACCTAAATTTTATTTAGTTTATGTACTAATTTATTGTTCTAAACCTTTCTGCTGGTTTCAAAAACCGAAGGCAAAGATACAAATTATATTTGAATCAGCAAAATATAGTAGCGGTTTTTATGATTTTTAGTAGATGAAATCGTCTGTTTGCTATATCGGGTTTGCAAAATTCGTGTTTTGCGCTTCCTTCTGCCTGATTTGTTAAACAAAATGGAGAGAAATGAAATATATTCTTAACAAATTACTTTTTTTTGGATTTTTCGATAATAAATAGTACCTTTGTGCGCAGTTAAAACGTTATTACATATAAATGAGATAAAATGGCGAAAGATAAGATTGCTTTTGTGTGCAGCAATTGCGGGCAGGAAAGTGCCAAATGGATGGGCAAATGTCCTAGCTGCGGACAATGGAATACATTTAAGGAAATTCGTATTGCTGCTGATTCCGGATCGCAGGCTGCGAAGAATGCCGGAATGACCATGCGTCATGGTGGGGCTGCCACGATGTTTGGCGGGCAGCACAGCGAGCATGACGCTGCGCCGATGAAGCTTCGCGATATTTCTGCGATTGATGAACCGCGCATCGATATGAGGGACGAAGAGCTGAACCGTGTGCTGGGTGGCGGAATGGTCCCTGGCAGCATTACGCTCCTGGGCGGTGAACCGGGAATCGGTAAGAGTACGCTCACCTTGCAGACTATTCTGAACATGACTGACCGCCGCATCCTGTATGTGAGCGGAGAGGAGAGTGCCCATCAGATTAAACTCCGTGCCGACCGGTTGGCTAAAGGACAGGTGATGCTCAGAGAGGGTTCATCTGCGGACACTCTGAAAACGGCTTCTCTTTCATCAGAAGGAGCCTTTGATCATATTACGGTTCTCTGTGAAACGCAGTTGGAGAAAATCTTCAGCCATATTCAGAAAGTAGCTCCACAGCTTATAGTTATAGATTCTATCCAAACTATTGCTACGGAAGAAGTAGACAGTTCGCCGGGTTCTGTTTCCCAAGTTCGCGAGTGTGCAGCCTCCCTGCTCCGATTTGCCAAGACGAGTGGCATTCCGGTTATTCTGATAGGACATATTAATAAGGAGGGAACGCTTGCCGGACCAAAGATTCTGGAGCACATCGTAGATACGGTGATTCAGTTTGAGGGCGACCAGCATTATATGTACCGCATCTTGAGAAGCATCAAAAACCGATTTGGAAGTACTTCTGAGTTGGGAATCTACGAGATGATGCAAGGCGGACTCCGACAGGTGAGCAATCCTTCAGAGTTGCTTCTTACCGAAGATCATGACGGGCTTTCGGGTGTTGCCATCAGCGCAGCCATCGAGGGTGTCCGTCCGTTCCTGGTAGAGACGCAGGCTTTGGTTTCAACAGCAGCCTATGGAACCCCGCAACGTTCGGCAACGGGCTTTGACCAGCGCCGTTTGAACATGCTCCTGGCGGTTCTAGAGAAACGTGTGGGGTTCAAACTGATGCAGAAGGACGTGTTCCTGAATATTGCCGGAGGATTGAGAGTAACCGATCCTGCCATGGACTTGAGTGTATTGGCAGCCGTATTAAGCAGCAATGTTGACACGCCTATCGAGCAAGGTTGGTGTATGGCAGGCGAGGTAGGTCTGAGCGGTGAAGTCCGTCCGGTGAGCCGTATCGAGCAGCGTATTGCTGAGGCTGAGAAACTGGGATTCCAGCACATCATCATTCCGAAGTACAACAATCATGGTTTCGACCATAAGAAATATAAGATAGAAATTCATCCCGTAAGGAAGGTGGAAGAAGCATTCCGCTGCCTGTTCGGGTGAAGTAAAAGTAATCAAACAGTTCAAATTTCAAAGTTCAAAATTCAAAGTAAAATGAAGGATTCAGTAATCATTGTGAGCGGCGGCATGGATAGCATCACGCTGCTCTACGATAAGAAAGACGAGATTGCACTCGGCATTAGTTTTAACTATGGAAGTAATCATAACGAGCGTGAAATTCCCTTCGCCAAGATGCATTGTGAGCGTTTGGGAATCAAGCATATTACGATAGATTTGGGTTTCATGCATCAGTATTTCAAGAGTTCTCTTCTTGAAGGTGCCGATGCAATTCCTGAGGGTCATTATGCTGATGATAATATGAAGAGTACGGTGGTTCCTTTCCGTAATGGAATCATGCTGAGCATTGCCATCGGCATTGCTGAGAGTAATAATCTAAAGAAAGTTTTCATCGCTAACCATGGTGGCGATCATACGATTTACCCAGACTGCCGTCCGGAGTTTATCAAGGCGATAGATGAGGCTGCTGAAGCAGGAACGTTCGTTGACGTGCGCGTGGTGGCTCCTTATACGAATATTACCAAAGGGCAGATTGCGGAGATAGGCAAGAAGTTGGGCATTGACTATGCTGAAACCTGGAGCTGCTATAAGGGCGGTGAGAAGCATTGTGGCAAATGCGGAACCTGCGTTGAGCGCAAGGAGGCTTTGGCCGAGGCGGGTATTGAGGATACTACCGAGTATGAAGAATAAGGATGACGACGAACCAGGCGTTCTTCGTTCCCTATATATAATAAGGTGTAATCAGAATAAATATAATAAAAGAAAATGAAAACAGCGATTTTATCTGCGGCTCTGATGCTTGCATCAACCGTTGCAATGGCTCAGAAGAGCAACTTCCAGTTGAAGGTGGATTTGAAGAATTTCAATTCCGATTCTGTACTTGTTTACAAGGGCAGAAATGTTAAGATGGATACGGTTTTGGTGAAGAATGGCAAGTTTACCTATTCTGCAAACCTTGATAAGGCAGCTGGATACGTTTTCCTCTCACCTGAAGCTTATCGTGGTTCAGGTCTGTTTGTGTTCAACCTGCCTTGTGTTCCTGGCGAGAAGGCTGAAGTTAAGGGCGATGCAAAGACCCGCTTCGATATTTCGGGTTCTAAGTTCTATCAGCAGTATCATGAAGTAGATGTTCTGCTGGAGAATGCTAATAAGGAGTTGAGAGATTACGAAGCTTCCCTGAACCAGAGAATCAAGAATGGTGAGACCCAGCAGACCATCATGGCTGAATATGAGCAGAAGGCTCCTGCCCTGCAAAAGGCAAAGGACGATAAGATTTTCGATTTCGTAAAACAGCATCCTGATTATGAGGCTTGTGCTACTATCTTTGAGCAGTTTGATGATGTCAGCAAGATGGAGAAACTGCTGGGCTTGCTCTCTGAAAATGTGAAGAACGGCAGAATGAAGGCTTTCTACCAGCCAATGATTGATATGGCTAAGAAGCGTGCTGAGGCTGAGGAGAAGGCTAAGAAGGTGCAGGCTGCCGGTGTTGAGGCTCCTGACTTCACGCTGAAGGATATTAAGGGAAATGATTTCAAGCTTTCCAGCCTTCGCGGCAAGATTGTAGTTCTCGACTTCTGGGGTTCATGGTGCGGATGGTGCATCAAGGGAATGCCTAAGATGAAGGAGTATTACGAGAAGTACAAGGGTAAGTTTGAAATTCTTGGTGTAGATTGTAATGATACAGAGGCTAAGTGGAAGGCTGCTGTTGAGAAGCACCAGTTGCCATGGATTCATGTTTACAATCCGAAGGGCAGCAAGGTTCTCAGCGATTACGCTGTTCAGGGTTTCCCTACAAAGATTGTGATTGATGCTAACGGTAAGATTATCAAGACCATCGTTGGTGAGGATCCTGCTTTCTACACTTTGCTTGATGAAGTGTTGGGCAAGTAATGTTAACATAAAACAATGTCGCCCTGTAAGTGCAAAATTACATTTGCTCTTACAGGGCGATTTTTTGTTTTGTATTTTTTATTTCTTTTTCTTCTTCAATTCCAGTTTCGGAATCTTGATTTTCTGTCCGGCCTTTACGGTGCTTGTACCATTCAGGGCTTCTACGTAGCATTCCATGCCGGAACCTAAATAGCGGGTGCTGATCTGTTCGAGGGTCTGACCGGCGCCAACCGTAACGGTCTGGGCAACTCCTATGATTCGGTAAGCTCCCGTGCGTACGCGAGCATCCTTATCATACTGGGATGATGCTATTTTCGAAGTAGCCTTTTCTTCGTCTTTATCTTTAGCCTTTTCTTTCGCTTCAGCCTTAGCTTTTGCTTCAGTCTGCTTAGCTTTTTCAGCGCTAGCACTTTCCTCATCCGATTTTTCTGCCAGTTTTATTGCTTCTGCAGTTTTAGCCATACGGATGCTGTCTTCCATCGCTTTCTGGCGGAGTTTCTGTTCCTGAGAGAGTGGGGCGGCAGCTGGTTTGGCTGGGACTTTCTTGGCTGGAGCCTGATGATACTGGTTTAGCTGCATGGCTAGATGATCGCGCTGGGCAGTCATCTGACCATAGTTGAAGGCAAACCATCCCATTCCGCCAATCAAAGCTACTACGATGAGACAGACTGCAACGACCAGATAGCGAGGAATAACAATATGATGAGAATTGGAAGATTCTTCTTCCTCCTCTTCTTCTTCTTCAGATTCATCTGATGCAGGTACTGCTGGTTCAACAACTGCTTTCAGGGCTTGCTGTTGCTGGGCTAATTCAAGCTTCTCTTGCTCCAGTCTTTCCTGCTCCAGTCTTTCCTGCTCTTGCTTTTCTTTCTGTATTCTTTCCTGCTCCAGTTGGGCTTGTTTTAATCTTTCCAGTTTAGCTTGTTCAATAGCAATTTGCTTTGCCAGTTCGTCTTCGGCTTCTTTTTCCTTTTCCTTTTCAGATCCGTTTACGACAGCCTCCGGATTTGGAGTTGCAGTTTTTTCTTCGTCCAGAAAATCGATTACTTGTGCAGGAGCATCTTCTGTCTGTTCTTCTCCAAACTTCTCATCTATTTCATCGAAATCTACGCCGTCATTTACCACCACCGTTTCAAATTGGGCGAATGGCTTGTTCACGATTTCTTTCAGGATGTTGTCAGGCGTGAAGGTGAGTTTGTCTCTGCCTTCAATGGTGAAGCGCTCGCCCGTGTTCACATTGATGCTTTCACGGTCTTTCGTGGCCTGTACCTTAAAGGTGCCCAGCCATTTTATCTTCACCTGCTTGTCGGCTTCGAGTCCCTGGTTGCACACATCAAACATCTTTCGGATGAAGAGTTCTGCTTCCACCTGGCTCAGACCGCTCTTATCTGCCAGCAGTTTTCCGAGTGTATTTAAACTGAATTTGCTCATTGCTCATCCCCTCCATTCTTTAGTTTTTCCTTGACCGAAGCAACCGGTCGGAAACCCAACACCAACTTAGGCGGCACCAGCTGGCGCTTCTTGGTAGTAGGATTAACCACCACTCGCTCCATGCGCTTCTTCACTTCGAAGGTGCCAAAATTGGGGATAGAGACAGCTTCTCCATCCTCAAACTCGGCAATCATAGCGTCTATCGCCTTGCGCACCAACTTCTGGGTGTCTTCCTGCGAATAGCCGGTTTGCTGAGCCAGTTCAGCGATGTATTCCTTATTGTTCATATTTATTTAATATGTAGTCAAAATTTCTTAAACTCCAGGCTATGGGGGAGAGAATGATTATTTCACCACCTTGCCATAGAGGTCAAATTCCTCGCTTGCAGTAATTTCTACCTGATAGAAACAGCCCACGCGCAGACGCTTCTCATCGGCACGGATCAGAACCTCAGGGTCTACTTCCGGAGAGCAGAACTCTGTTCGTCCGATGTAGTAATCGCCTTCCTTGCGGTCGATGATAACGGTCATGGTTTTGCCCACCTTATCTGCCTCAATCTCAGAGCTGATGTCTTGCTGCAGAATCATCAGTTCGTCCAGCCGGCGCTGCTTTACCTCGGCAGGCACGTTGTCTTCGTAGTGGGTGGCGCTGTAGGTTCCTTCTTCCTCAGAGTAGGCAAAGGCGCCCATGCGCTCAAATCTCTGTTCGCGTACGAAGTCGAGGAGCTCGTGGAAATCCTCATCTGTCTCGCCTGGGAACCCAACCATCAGCGTAGTGCGGATGTGAATGCCTGGCACGCGTTCGCGGATGGCCTTCAGCAGATTGATGGTTTCCTGCTTCGTTACGTGGCGATGCATGCTGGTGAGCATGTGGTCGCTGATGTGCTGGAGGGCAATGTCGAGATATTTGCATACGTTTGGCTTCTCGCGCATCACGTCCAGAAGATCCATAGGGAACTGGTTTGGATAAGCATAATGCAGGCGAATCCATTTCACGCCCGGAATATCAGCCATCTCGCTGATGAGTTCGGTAATATGATGCTTGCCGTCAATATCTACGCCGTAGTAGGTGAGTTCCTGAGCGATAATCTGAAACTCCTTCACGCCTTCTGCCACCAGTTCGCGCACCTCCTGCAGAATCTCTTCCTTCGGACGGGAAACGTGCTTGCCGGTGATGATAGGAATGGCGCAGTAGGCACAGTGGCGGTTGCAGCCCTCAGCTATCTTGATGTAGGCATAATGGTGCGGAGTGGTGAGATGACGCTGGCCGTTGCAGGATGAAACTTCCGCCTTGCCGAGTTCCTGCAGGAGCTGCTTGTAGTTGAATTTGCCGTAGAACTTATCCACTTCAGGCATTTCTTCTTCCAGTTCCTTCTGGTAGCGCTGCGAGAGGCAGCCCATTACGTAGAGCTTTCTGAGTCGGCCTTCTTCCTTAGCCTGGATAAACTCCAGGATGGTGTCGATGCTTTCCTGCTTTGCATCCTCGATGAATCCGCACGTATTGATGACGGCTATCTCGCCCTGAGGGCGCTTTGAATCGTGAACGCAATGGTAGCCGTTTGCCTCAAACTGCTTCATCAGCAACTCGCTGTCTACGAGATTCTTCGAGCAGCCCAGGGTAATAATATCTATCTGATTTTTCTTCATTTTCTAATTTTTAAAGAGCGAGTCTACGAATTCTGTCTTGTTGAAGAGCTGCAGATCTTCCATACCTTCGCCCAGTCCGATGTATTTTACAGGCACCTTGAGCTGGTCGCTGATGCCGATGACAACGCCGCCCTTAGCGGTTCCGTCGAGCTTGGTGATGGCGAGCGAGGAGATGTTGGTAACGGCAGAGAACTGCTTAGCCTGCTCGAATGCATTCTGTCCGGTACTTCCGTCGAGCACGAGCATTACCTCGTCTGGTGCTTCAGGCATTACCTTCTTCATCACTTCCTTTATTTTCTTGAGCTCATTCATCAGGTTCACCTTGTTGTGCAGTCGGCCTGCCGTATCGATGAGCACCACGTCGGCGCCGTTTGCCTTGGCGCTCTGCAGGGTGTCGAACGCCACGCTTGCCGGATCGCTTCCCATCTGCTGTTTCACTACAGGCACACCCACGCGCTCGCCCCAGATGCAAATCTGCTCTACGGCAGCGGCACGGAAGGTGTCGGCTGCTCCCAGAACAACCTTCTTGCCAGCCTTCTTAAACTGGTAAGCCAGCTTGCCGATGGTGGTTGTCTTGCCCACGCCGTTTACGCCTACTACGAGGATAACGTAAGGCTTATGGTCGGCAGGAAGTTCCCAGTCTGCCAGGTCATCGCTGTGATTCTCAGAGAGGAGAATGGCGATTTCCTCGCGCAGAATGCGGTTGAGCTCGCTGGTTGAAACATATTTATCGCGGGCCACACGTTCTTCGATGCGGCGGATAATCTTGACCGTGGTTTCTACACCTACGTCTGAAGTGATGAGTACCTCTTCGAGATCGTCGAGCACATTATCATCGACGGTAGACTTTCCGGCAACGGCGCGCGCCAGTTTGCCAAACACACTCTCCTTGGTTTTTTCAAGTCCCTTATCGAGAGTTTCCTTCTTTTTGTTGCTGAATAATCCGAATAATCCCATAATTTTGTTTTTTATCTTCTGCAAAGATAATGCAAACGAGCGCAATGAAAACTTGCTTTCAAATTGCCGAGTGCAGCTTATCTTCTGCAAAGATACTCATTTTTTTTTATTTTATGGCTTTTTCACTTGCTTTTTCGCCCTTTTCGAGAAAAAAAGTAAAGATTTAGAGGGTTTTATGTCATGATGGAAGAGTTTTCGCCGATATTGCGGGTTAATAAGGTTTAATAAATAATGTTGTCAGATACAAAAACAAATCGCCCTGCAAAGGGACAGAAGTGGTTTGGCTTCTGGACCCTTGCAGGGCGTTCTGTTTATTTCTTCATCATTTCCTTTACGGCTCTTTCGAGCTGGGTATCATGGCCATTGATGAAATCTTCCGGACTGTTGTAAACCTCAATGTCTGGGTTCAGCTGGGTGTTTTCGCCGAACACGCCACGCATGTCGCGGCAGCCTACCTGAGGAATACCGAATACCAGCGTGTTGTCCATCAGCGTTTCCCACCATACGGCTGTCATGGTTCCTGCTACAGGAGCACCAATCAGCTTGCCGATTCCGAGTTCCTTGTAAACCCATGGGAAACCATGACCGTTGCTGTAATCATTCTCGCAGATCATGACGCAAGATGGCTTCACCCATTTGTTGAACGGATCGCGGCCAACTACCTTACCGTGAGGTACAAACTCCTGATACTGCTTGCCGTTGAGTAGGGTGCAGAGATCATCGTGCAACCAGCCGCCACCATTATGGCGCTCGTCTACGATTACAGCGTCTCTGTTTCGGTTCTTGTCGCTCAGCAGTTCGCTGTAAACGGTGCGGAAACTCTCCGAATCCATCGCCTTAACGTGAACATAAGCGATGCGTCCGCCCGAAATGCTGTCAACGAAAGCGCGGTTGCGGTCTACCCATCGCTTGTAGAGCAGGTTGTTGAGTTTGCCCTGAGAGATAGCCTTCACCGTAACCTCCATCTTCTTGCCCTTGGCGTTTCTGATGCCGAGGCGTACATTCTTGCCAACCTTTCCGTCGAGCAATGGGAAGTAGTCCATTCCGGCTTTAATCTCCTCGCCGTCGATGCTCTCGATGATGCTGCCGGCTGTAACGCCCGTATTCTTCACATCGAAAGGACCACGCTTGATAATCTCCTGAATCTTCAGGCCGTCGCCCTGGTACTGAGGGTCGAAGAATACTCCCAGGTTGGCGGTGGTAAACGCACTGTTCGAAGCGTAGTAGCGGGCTCCTGTATGCGAAGCGTTCAGCTCGCCAAGCATTTCGCTCAACATCTCCTGGAAGTCGAAATTGTTGTTGATGTAAGGCAGGAACTTCTCATAGGTCTTGCGGTAACCTTCCCAGTCAACACCATGAATCTTAGGGTCATAGAACTTGTCTTTCACCTGTCGCCATATGTGGTCGAAGAGATACTGGCGCTCCTCGGCTGGCTTATAATTGAAGTTAGCCTCAAAGCTGATATCCTTGGTGCTGAATCCGCTCAGATCCACCTTCTTGATGCTGCTTCCGTTGCAGATGAAGAGGTTCTTCACATCCTTGTCGGTCTGCAGGTTGCCCTGGCCTACGCCCTTCATCACGAGCTTGGTAGAGCCGTCCTTCAGGTCGTGCTGCCAGAGGTCGTAATCATCCTCGAAGGCTGCCTGGTAGTAGAGCTTGTCGCCGTCTTTAGAGAGCACAGCATCGCCCATGTGCGAAGAGTTTGCGGTGAGGCGTACGATTCTGTCGCGGCAGTTTTCGATGTCCAGCTCCAGTGGCTTTACCTTTTCCACCTCTATCTTTCCGGTCTTCTTCTGCTTTTCGTCAGCTTTCTTTTTTGCCTCTTCCTTCTTCTCGTCTTCCTTCTTCTCCTTTTCGTCCTTGTTGGCGTCAGCCAGTTCTATCTCTTCCTTGCTCATGTTGAAGCGGTTGTAGGCGTCCAGGTCGAAGAACATGATGTAGGCATCGTCTTCTGCTCCCCAGCTTCCATGACTGCGGTAGCCGGCTCTGTCGCTCTGGAAGAGCATTGCCTTGCCGTCGAGCACCCATTTGCCGTTGCTGTCGCTGTAGCCGGAATTGGTCAGGTTGTGAACCTCTTTGCCGTCAGCCTTTACCAGCGCAATATCCTGGTTGTTCCAGCCGCCGTTGCCGATATAGGTTGAAAGGAGCCATTTGCTGTCTGGCGACCATTCGAAAGCGATGTCTCCATCGCTGTAAGAGTAGACGTATTTGCCATCGAGCACGGTGCGGATTTCCTTCGATTTCAGATTGATGATGCGGAGTGCTGCACGGTCTTCGAAGAAAGCCACTTCCTTGCCGTCAGGAGAGTATTGCGGATACTGCGATGTAATGCCTGTTTTCACCAGCTGCTCTTCCTCGATATCGGTAGCGTAGGTGAAGTTCTTCTCTTTCTCGTTCTTGATTTTAGACTGGTAAATCTGCCATACGCCGTTGCGCTCGGCTGCATAGACCAGGGCTCTGCCGTCTGGCGAGAAGCTCAGGTCGCGCTCCTGCTGCGGTGTGTCGGTAATGCGCTTGGTAGTGGTATATTCTACAGAAGTTACGTATACGTCGCCATGCATCACGAAAGCCACTTCCTTGGCGTCTGGCGAAACGGAAATCTCTGTAGCTCCCCAGCTTTTAATCTGACGTACGAGGCTTGGAGCATCGTTATCTGTTGTAATGGAGATGTTCACCTTCTGAGGCTCTCCACCTTCTTTCACGGTGTAGATTTCGCCATCATATCCGTAGCAGAGCAGGTCGGCGCTGGATGCAGTGAGGAATCTTACCGGATTGCCTTTGTGGTGGGTAATCTGCTTGTCGCTTGAACTTTTGAGGCTGCGGCGGTAGATATTGAATGTGCCGTCCTGCTCGCTCAGATAGAAGAATGATTTCTCGTCTGATGTCCATACTGGCGAGCGGTCTTCGCCGGCAAAGGTAGTCTGCTTGGCAAACTTACCGTTGCTCTTCAGCCAGATGTCGCGAGCGATAGGTGATTTCTGGTGTTTGCGCCAAGGGTCTTCGTATCCCTTTTTGTCGTGGTAGAGAATGTCGCCGTTCTTGGCGATGCTGATATTCTCCATGGTGAGGGTAGAGAAGAGTTCCGGTCTTCCGCCCTTGGTGCTTACCTTATATACTTGTGGGAATGTGTTGTCGCCGAAGATGATGCTCTGGGCTGTAGGCTGCAGACTGGCAGAGTAGAGCACATGGTCGTTGTCTGCAAAGGCGATAGGTGTTTCGCTGCCGCTGTTGGTGGTGAGTCGGGTAGGAGCACCGCCTTTTGCATCGATTACGAAGATGTCGAGACTTCCTTCGCGGTTAGACTGGAAGGCAATTTTCTTGCTGTCAGGGCTCCATACAGGATGCGAATCGAAGGCTGCATGGGTTGTGAGCTGTCGTGCTTCACCGCCGTTGACAGAAACACTGTAGAGGTCGCCTTTATAAGCGAAGGCGATGGTAGTGCCATCAGGCGAGATGGCTGGGTAGCGCATCCAGAGCGGATGTTCTTCTGCGCTGGCAGAGAGTGCTGCTGAGAGCAGGGCTACTGAAAAGATTAACTTTTTCATTTGCGTATGTTTTATGTTTGAATATGCGTTATAAAAATCTCTTCTCTTTCGGGGCCAGAATGCTGTTTCTTGCTCCTAACGGATGCAAAGGTAGTTATTTTTTGCGATATTTAAGCATAAAAAAAGAAAAAAGTGAGAAAAAGTTTGGTGTATTCAAAAAATATATGTACCTTTGCAGCCGCAAATAAGAAAAGTGGCTGATTGCGTTATTGGTTAGCTGGTTTGCGATTTAAAAGTGTTGGTTCCGTAGCTCAGTTGGATTAGAGCAACAGCCTTCTAAGCTGTGGGTCTTGGGTTCGAACCCCAACGGAATCACTATAAATATAAACAAGAAATGGTGAAATAATCGTATAGGTTGTTTCACCATTTTTCTTTATAAATGGCTATAAAATAGGCGTTTATGGACGTATAATGAACTTTTGCTTATGAAACAGAAACGATTTATTAGAAGATTTTAATATTCCACAAGTAGGCTCTGAGTACTACAAGTAAAGTGTAAAATTGCCGCAAAATTGCCGCATTTTCCGCAAAATTGCCGCAAAATATTGTAAATTTAAAGGAAAAATATTATGGCTACAATAACATACGAGCTTGGAAAACCAAAGCAAGACAAAACAAGAAAGGTGTCTATTGTTCTTTCTCATAAGGGACAGAGAAAAAGATTTCCTACCAATATAGTTGTTTCTGACTCAGACTTGTCTAGAGCCGGAAAGATTTCTTCACGTAAGATATTGAAGACGATTGAAGATAAAATGAATGTTATGAAGGATGCACTCTATGACTTAGAGGTAGACTTGCTAGGTAAAGATGTGGATATTGATTGGATATGTGAGCATTTGATTGATATAGGCAACAAGACAGAGGATTTAGACTTCTTTTCCTTTACCGAAGAGTGGGTTGAGAAATCCGACAATAAGGGAAAGAAGAATTATCTGATTATGCTCAATTCCCTTGCACGTTATAATGGTTGCCGTAAGCTGCCGTTTTCTCTCATAGACTACAGATTCCTTAACGGATATAAGAAATTCCTAGATGGTCATCCTAGGGCGCAATCCTTATACTTGGGCAATATGCGGCATATCTTCAATGAAGCTATCAAAGAATATAATACGAATGGAAATGATATTATCAGAAGTAATCCTTTTGATAAATTCTCCGTTCCGAGGGATATTCCGCAGACAAAAGATAGGATAATCAGTGAAGAGAACCTTGTAAGAGTATTTAATTTCAAGGGGACTAGACGTGTAGGTATGGCAAGGGATTGTTATGTACTCTCGTTCTTTCTGATGGGAATGAATTCTGTTGATATATATGAATGTGTCAGCTATAATAAGGGTGTACTCGCCTACGATAGAGCTAAAACTAGAGATAGGAGAAACGATAATGCCCACATAGAAATTGTCGTACCTGACATCATCAAACCTTTGTTCCGAAAATATAAGGGAACAACAAGGGTCTTTGATTTCTATCAGAAATATAGCAATGCAGCCAATTTCAATAAGCATATAAATAAGGGATTGCATTTCATAGCTGACGAACTGGGCATTCCTCGTTTCGATTTCTACTCATCCCGTCATACTTGGGCATCTATAGCAAGAAATAAACTAGGTATTGATAAGTATACCATTCACGAAGCACTCAATCACGTTTCGCAGTTAGATGTTACTGATATTTACATTCAAAAGGACTTTACGAATATAAACAAGGCAAATGAAAAGGTAGTGGAATATGTTATGAAAATGATAGGAGAGGCAAAGAACGATGTTTGAATTTTGAAGAAAGGGGAAGGTCTATTCTTCCCCCTCTTTCTTATCCTTATCCTTTTTGTCCATTTTTGCACCTGTAGCTTTCATAATAGCCTTCAGAGCATCTTCGAAGTTCAAGGAGTCCTTACCGCCATTAGGGTGTTTTTCCCACCAGTCAGGGTCAACCCAACGCATAGCCTTGTCATACCAAGTTTGGTCGACGGATGTTTTCTTGCCATCTTGACTGATTAACAGATACCCACCTTGCCCATCGCTAGCAATTCGCTGAACTTGTTCAAGGTTGACCCACGTCTTTTGTTTTTCGCTATATACCCACATAATTATATGATTTAAATTATTTTTATTCCTATTGTGCAAAAGTACAGCGAAGTCTTAAAAATACCAAATAAAACCTATTTGTATGTTTCAAGTTTGACCAAATGTGAGTTATTTTGTGTACCTTTGCAGAAAATTCTTAAAATATGATACAAAGATTTACGGAAATGTACTACGATGATGCGGTGCGCTTCGCTCAGTACATACAAGCTACTGAAGGTGGCGAAATAGAACTTGTAAAAGAAGATGCCGATGGTTTTCCTCTTCCCCCTAAGCATAAGATATTTGGTAACATGGTTAATTGTCTGAAGGTAAGGAACTTTGAAATTGCTTATTTAGAGCAAAGAAGAAACCCCGATGATGACAAGAAACATCGTAATCGAAATCTCTATCGCTATATAATGGGGCAGAAGATTAAAGAGGTTAGAGAACTTAGTGGTATAACATTGGAGGAGCTGGCAGAAAAGTCCGGTTATAAGCCTAACAACATTCGTAATATTGAGATGGGGCGTTTTAATGCCGATATTGATACGTTATGTAATATTGTTGAGGCTATGGATGCTCATTTTGAGGTGATGAAGGATTAAAAGTTCTTTCGATATATGAAATATATTTAAATACAGAAACAAAAGCATTAAAAAACTTGCAAAATTAAGGTGTTATTCTTATCTTTGCATCGTAATATAAAAAGGTGAGACACACCGAAACAACTGTATCGGATTATGAATAAAGCATATTTGATTTTCAGCAAGAACACAAGCATTCAAGAATGTTGTACTTGGTTTCGTTATCGTGACGAAGCTTTGAGATACAATAAAGAACATTTTGAGAACGTGTTTATGGTACTGCCACATGAGTTTGATTCTTTGAAAGATGTTGACCCTTGCGAGCCGACAGAGTTCACGAAGTGTTCAAGATGCGAGCATTGCTGGAGAAAGATTAAGAATGATTATCTAAAACATATAGGAGATGAATATGAAGAAAGAAGAAAAGTTTGTCATTGATGATTCTCAGAATTACAATGATATGTTTAGCAAAAAGGAACGGATGCAAATTAATAAGGCAACCAAACCTTTAGAGAACAAGTAATTTTCACCATTTATTAAAAGTGAGTTTAATAACCCGAACGCATTTGCTTGGATGGAAGAATTATGCTATCTTTGCATTGCGTTCCTTGAAATAATTAATTATGAGTAATAACAAAGAAGATTTTGATGCGCAGGTAAGTGCATTTAAAGAGAAGTATCCCGATTTCAAGCCAGCCAAACCTATTGAGGTTCTTAACTTGATTATGACAAGAAAGAATGCCAAGGAGATTCTTGAAGGCAAGAAGAAGGTTGAGTACAGAGCCTATACAGACCATTATATTGGTCGTTTGTTTGACAAGGATGTTTTGGAGTTCCTTAAAAAGCATGGTAAAGAAGAGGATGTAATTAAAGCGCAAGAGGAGGGTATTGTTGACCCATTGCGAGTAGTAAAGACAATCCACTTCCATGATTATAACAACTCGTGGTATCTTGATTGTGATGTTTTGGTAAATGATACTTGTATCGTTATGAAAGAAGATATTGATTTTCTTCACGAAAAGTATGATAGCCATGATTTGGATGAAATGTACGAAGCATTGGAGCTTAAAAAGGAAAAAGAGCGTCCTTTGTTTTTCTTCTTTGTTATTGACAAGGTAACAGAAACGACTCTAAAGTAGGTGGGCGTAAGTCCACCGAGCCTAGATAATTCCCCAAGGGGAGTAGTTTATGATTCGTGGACTTAAAACGTTACAACTATGTCAGAGGCATCAAGAGGTTATCGTTATTCTCAATGGAGAGCGGTAACAAATCGTACAACTGGTCTTAGGGCTGGTGAAAGACGTGAACGTGGCAGAAATGTTGAGTACCGAAACACTGGCGCACAAGGAACTACTTATGGTGGTGCTATGCGTACATTGGCAGCTCGTACAGCAGCAAATAATGTCACAGAACGTGTAAACCGCAGACTTAGAAGAGGTTAAAAGTCAAGAGGGGTAGAATGAATTAACTTTCATTCACCCCTTGTTTTTAAGGAGAATAATGTATGCAAGAACTAAAAAGAGCAAGAGAAATCATTGATGATGTTTCCAAGGAGACAGATAGTATATTACTTTTCCATTCTCTGAGTGGAAAGGATTCTATCGTATTGCTTGACTTATGCTACAAGAAGTTCAAGAGAGTTGTGGTAGTATTCATGTATATAGTAAAAGACTTGGAACATATTATGCGTTACTATAATTACGCTAAAACCAAGTACCCGAACATTGAGTTTGTTCAAGTTCCTCATTATGCTTTATTTTATGATATAAAAACCGGATATATGGGAATAAAACAAGACCCTAAGCAAAGACAATGGACTTTAGCTGATATAACCGAAAAACTCAGGAAGAGACTTGGTGTAGAGTGGGCTTGTTATGGATTTAAACAATCCGATTCTTTGAACAGACGGCTTATGCTTAGAAGTTATACGGATGGAAAGGAAGCTATCAATTGGAAGACGAAGAAATTCTATCCTTTATCTACATATAAAAACAAGGAAATAATGGATTATATTCTTGACCATCGTTTAAAGAACCCAGAAGCAAATGGAACGAATAAACAAAGTTCAGGAGTTGATGTTGAGGATATTGAGTATCAGAAATTTCTCAAAGAGTTTTATCCGGCAGATTTAGAGAAAATATACAAGGTATTCCCAATGGCAAGGATAGTTCTGTTGAAAGCTGATAAAAACAAGGAGGAACTGAAATGAAAAAAGGAAGTGAAACAAAGATAATCAAGAGGTCTCAAATAAACTTGAACCCTTGCAACCCGAAGGTACATACCGATGCGGACATCAAACAGCAAAAAGCCAATATTAAGAAAGTTGGTCTCATTGGAGGTATTCAATGGAATGAGACAACTGGAAATCTCATAGATGGGCATAAACGAGTGATGAGCGTTGACCTTATCCAAGGTTATGATGGTACTCCCGAAACTGATTATGACATCAAGGTAGAAGCCGTTGATTTTGACGAAAAGACCGAGAAAGAGCAATTGTTGTTTATGGCGAAGTCGCAAGACCCGATAGATTACAATTTGGTTGCCAAGAATTTCAGTATAGATGAAATAGACTTCAAGGCTGCTGGCTTCACGGAACAGGATACTGAACAAATCAAGATGTTACAAGATGATTTGGAAGCAACATTGAAGGATTCCGGCATGGATGACTTTAGTGAGGATTTCTTGAATGAACCAATAGCCTCAGTTACTACTCCAACGCCAATGACCGAATTACCCAACATTGAAAAAACATCTGAAGAGATTGTAGCCGAGCACGCAGCTAAGCCAAAAATGACAAAGGAAGAGGTCAAGGGTCAGAAACAGCATTGTACTGATGTCGGAAAGAAAAGAAAGGAAGATATTGATAACTTTATTTTCATTGACTTCGAAAGTTTTGAGCAAAAACGGCTTTTCTGTGAAATGTTGCAAATGGAAGCTACAAACTCTATGCGTATTTCAGGAAGCCAGATTTTAAGTTTGTTGTAATATGGGACGCAAGCGAGTAAAGCCTCTTGTAGTGAGGAAGAATCCCATAGATGTTGCCAATATGGTAATTGATATGGCTAGGGAACAGAGTAAGGATTGTATCGTTATGATGTCTCTTGGCAAGGACTCCATTGTTACATTGGACTTATTATATGATAAGTTTGAGCGCATAGTATGTGTATTTATGTATCTCGTAAAAGACTTAGAGCATATACAACGATGGATAAACTGGCTGAAGGCTAGATACCCGAAGATAGAGTTCGAGCAGATACCACATTGGAATACAACATACAATCTTCATTATGGAGTTTATTGCGTTCCGAATCCAAAAGTAAAGGTTCTTAATCTTTCTATGGTAGTAAAAGCCTTAAAAAAGCGTTTCGGAATAGAATACGTATTCTTTGGTATGAAGAAAGCAGACTCGATGAACCGAAGCCTTATGTTGAAGTCGTATGAGGATGAAAATTACATTCATGGTGGAAATTGTTATCCTCTTGCTGATTTTACTCAAAAGCAAATCTTGCAATATATGAAACATCGGCATCTGCCTAAGCCGATAATGTACTCCAGAGCATTGCGCTCGGAGAATGCTGAGGTTGGGAATGCGTCAGGCGGTTTGTCTTTGGACTTGGATTGTTTTGCATGGCTAAGGGATAATGCACCCGAAGACTTAGAACGTATATATAAGGTATTTCCACAAAGTAGGGTAATACTCTACAGGTATGACAACAGATAATGTTCTTTTTAATTTATATATAATAATGTATTATCTTCTTTATATGTATTGGCAGGCTTGTGAAAGTCTGCCTTTATTGTTAATGTATGCAATATAGAAACATTATAAGTAAAGAAAGGTTAAACAAATAAAGAAAAACCATAAAACATTTGCATGTTAGAAAATTATTTCGTAACTTTGCAATGTCTTTAAGAGGTACTTGAAGATTTGCCGCAAGACAAGTTTCTTGCAAGATAGTGCAGAGCGAGCACATTAAAAACTAGCACAATTGTTATGAAGATGATTACCGAAAAGCAGAAGAAGTTCATCAATGATATTAAAGGTGTTATTACAGAAAATGGTATTAATGCTATTGATGCATTGGACTTGAATAAGTTTACTTGCTATGATGCATCTAAGCTTATTGGTGGTTTGCTTGGTCTTAGGGATTGTTACAAGGCGATTTCTAGAGGCGTATGTGTAACTAGTACGGCATATTGCGATGAGGCTTTAGATAATGTCTTTAATACAATTGAAAAGTACAAATAATAAAAATGGTGAGACACACCACAAAAACTGTTTAAGAGAATGAATAGCAAAGAATTAGTAAGAAATATGATAGCTTTCTTAAATGAGCGTCACGATATGGATTGTGCTATATTACGTCAGCGTTTTGCAATATGCTATGGTATGAGTGAAGACGAGGCAAAGAAAGTTATTTTGGAGCTGACAATGCTTCAGATATTTGCAGAGAATTTTGGTGTTGAAATTTAAAACTTTGAGATTATGGATAAGAATACAGCTTTTGATATAATAAACAGATACAAGGACGTTTTTAGCTTAAATAGTGAATTTTCTGAGGCTTTGGATATAGCCTTGGAAACATTAAGCCCAGAGCTAGAGCTAAAAAATATGCTAAAAAAGAATATGAGCGTACTCTGTTTAGGGGCAAAAAATACTACATTCTACATAGAGGTATCAGATGATTATGCAAAGTTGTGTGCGCATATAGAAGAATGGCGCAAGAAAATTGTAGAGCGTTGTGAGGATGAGACAAGTGGTTTTAAGTGCAAATTCAAACGCAGGCATATGAAGCGTTATAATATTACCGCTGACAAAGATAATCAGTATTTACTGACGTTTTTCTTTGAAGGAGAAGAGTATAGTTTTTGTATTTATCATCCTCGCCCTTATACAAGCGACTTCGAAATGTATGTCGAGCGTGATAAGGATGCCGTTCGAGATATGATGTCTTATTTAAATTTATAGAGCATGAAGTTATACGAGGTAGGCTGCATCGTCAAAGAGGTGCAGCCAAAGAATGGAGTAAAGATTACTCTAGAGGAGGCTCAGGCTTTAGTTGGTGGTTATGTCGAGTTGGTTCATCTTGATGATAATAACATATTATTGTGCGATGAAGACGGACTTCTCAAACATAAACCTATAAATACTTTGGCTACAATACAAGCGAAGAGGCTTGGCTGGAAAGGTATTTGTTGTTTGGTTGGGAGCGTTTTATTTTTAAAGGACAAGGAGTTTTAGTTATGAGTAAGGCAAGAAAGAATGATGTGAATAAGGATATACCCGAAGAGCGAATAACTCTTAGGGTATTGAAGAATTATTCAAAAATGCAAGAAGAATTATGTCATCTTCGTAAGAAAACACGTGAACAAGGCTACAGACTTAATGAACTCAACAATCAGCTACAGAGGCTTCACTCGAAAGAAGTTAGATATGAGTTAGAGAAGTACAGAAAGTTACTCTTAGAGCGTGATGAGTTGCGTGAGAAGAATAAGGCTTTGGAACAGGTGGTAAAGCAATACGATGGATTAAAAAGTTCTTTTACTAGCGAATTGAACGAAAAAGAGGAGGGTAGAGAATGATTATAGGTTCAATGACAGGGCGTGAACTCTTTGATATATTCAAGAAGGATAAGCCTATGCTAGAAAAGTTTGCTATCGAAAAAGCAAAGAAACTCATCCGTGAGCTTCGTAAGGGAATGGGACGATACACAACTCAGTGTTATGATTTCAAGACGAAAGACGCTACCGAGTACAAAGTATGCGTGTTTGTAGATAGAGGGAACATAAGACAATTCTATTTTGACATGTTTATCTATTGCAAGGAAACGAACGATTACGTATGTGCTACTTCCTTGTTGGACGAAGAGAATAGTGCAGAGCAGTTCAGTTATACGCCTCATTTCTTGCGGAGATATGCCGAGCGAGCATTGGGAATAGAGAACATGCCAATTAATAGGGTGCTTGCTCACATCGAAAGAGAAGTAGGCTATACGGTACTTATTTATAAGAATGATACAAGTAAGGTTATTGCTACAAGTATGGGGCTTTATCTGCAAAAGATTGACAAAAGGCGAGGTATCAATATATGCAAGACTTTTGTTAGTGTTGACATGCTTAAAACCTCCCAAATTAAAGCGTATATGGTTGTTGCGGACTTAATTGAAGAGTATTCAGAACGATACAATAAAGTTCAAAGGAATGATAATGTACGAGTAGATTTCGCTAATGATTGTTTGAGAAGAGGTATTACTGAAAAAGATTTGGTTAATGCCTATGGTGAATATTTTAAGAACAAAAAATAAAAGAAAGGGCTTCGTATGGAGAGAATGACAAGAAATGATGCCGCTGCTTATTTAGGTGTAGACCCTCAGACGATTACGAACTGGGTTAACAAGGGCTTGCTTGGAGGCTACAATGATAAAAGCAGTAAACGCTTTTGGGTGAATGCCGATGATGTTAAGAAGTATTCCGAGAAATACAAGATGTTATCTGTCTCAGAGGATTTACTTGATAGAGAGCAGAAAGAGTTGTTGGCAAGTGAGCGCAAGGTAAATACTAAGATACAAATGTTAATGCATGATGCGTTGAACGTTTCTTCTTTCAGCTATGACAAAATAGGTAGTTCACTTTGTATGTTATTGGAGTTAACGGCACAATACGGATTACGAGAGAAAAAGATTATGCAAGCATTTTTCAATGGAGACCGAATTAGTGATATAGCCGATAATTTTGAACTTTCAAGAGAAAGGGTGCGCCAGATTGTTATTAAGGCTATCCGGAAGTTCAACTATGCGATTGAAGAACTTGTAGACTTGAAGCTGGAGAACAATTCCTTGAAAGAGGAAATTAAGAATGTAAAAATGCAGTTTATTATGCAAGAAGGTAAAAAAGAAGAAGAACAACCTGAAGATGTTCCCACTTCATTGTTCTCCATCAGATTAGTTAATTGTAATTTACCAGTTCGTGTCCTTAATGTGACAAAGGCAGCCGACATAGATACTATTGGAGACTTGGTACAATATTCCAAGCTCGATATGATAAAATTCCGAAACTTCGGAAAGAAAAGCCTTATGCAATTGGATGACTTTATTCACGAAATGGGATTGGAATGGGGCATGGATAAGGCTAAGATATATGCAAGGGGTATTCAGCGGATGAAAGATGACTCTTATATTGAAGAGTTGTTTGGAAAGCATCTTGCGGATATAACAAGCGATATTGAGAAAAAGTATAATCTTTCTCCGGCTGAGGCTATGAAGAGAGCTTATAGTGAAATGAAGAGATATGTAGGATTTAAAGAGAAGAGTAATGAATGAAGTATATAATGATGTTTTAGGTAAGGCGTTAAGCATTAAATCAACCAATAATATTGTCGTAAAAGTAGAGCAAGGAGCATTAGAAGTTAATCTGAAACAATGTAGTGTAAAGCGCATTATGTGGTTCTCTGTCTTCTTGATTGATGGATTTACTATGCGTCCATACAGTTATACTTTCTATTCCTCTATGAGTGATGATGAGTTGGATGACACATTTACACAAGTAGAAGGCAGATTGAGCTTTCTGAAAAACTTAAATTCTAAATAACATGACGGAACAGGAAAGAAAAGTTGTAAACCATGCAATGAAGATTCTAGAGCAGAGCCAAGAAGATGAGGCTAGGGCGTTGGCTGTCAAGTTGTTGGAACAAGGTACAAAAGTTCCTCTTCAGAAAGTGCAGTTTTATGCCGCATATTGCAATGGCTTGCGTGATGGGTATTCAAGAATATTCGACCTAATACAAGGTGGTGGGTGGCTTGCGAAAGTGAGCAAGAAGGAAATGCCATATTTCGAAGCAGAGAAGGAGCTTGTAGAGAGCTGTATTGATGCTTGCTACGATTATCATATGGGCAAGTATGATATTAGGTACAAGGATAAAGAATTATCCAAAAGTGGTAAGCTATTGGCTTGCAAGGCTGTTTTTGTGAAACAAACGATGATTGGTTTTGAGGTTAAATACAACAAAGATAAAGAATGATTGCACAATATAGATAAGTGAAGTTGTAAACCTTTGATATGTAGGTACTCCCTTGCAAATTTTGTATCTTTGCAAATAAAAAAGGAGATTTATATATGGCAGATAGAGGATATAGAGGCAGACCTCAACGAGGCGAAAGAGCGGATAGGCAAATCAATGCCGGACATAGCCGTGGGTTGGATGCGGCTTTGTCTGACACTGAAGCTAAGATTAGAAAGCTAAAGACGGAACGTATTTATGCCTTTAATAAGGACGGAAAAGAAATAGCGCATTCCCAAACAGGAAAGGCACATAGTACGCAATTACCTTTTGGCTATAACTACAAAGATGCCATCATTACTCACAACCATCCTAATAGAGGTATTGTAGCTTTCTTCGCTATAAAGGGTTGATACACTATCCTTTGCAGTGGAATCCATCCTGTTTGTTTGTGTTTCCACGGTCGCAGGATGTTCTTCTGCCTCTCTCGCCCAAGCAGCTCTTGCCTTGTCAGCACTCCTCATGGCATCCAATGTGGGTGGCTTGTAGGTCTTGTCCTTGCATGCGGTCAGCAATATGCCAGCCAATGCCATAATGATAATGTTCTTTGCTTTCATGCTCATAACCATTCTTTTATATCAAAGATGCGATACTTTCGGCAGAAACAAATAAAGGTAGGCCCACACCCTTGGGGGAGAATGAGCCTACCAGTCGTTCACTTTCTACTTGTCATCCACATCTTGGTCATGTCGATACTTTTTTGTTTCACATTTTTATATGCGCTTGCTGTAGGCATAGATAAACACTCCTTGGTCGTTCTTCTTGGTATGCATTCCCTTCCGTTGTTTGAACATGATGAGACCTGCACCCGTAGCGATTGCCACGACCAACACTATCAGTCCTGCAATGATACCTATCAGACAGTAGGCGGCAATGAAGCCGATGATGGCTCCTCCTGCTGTGGCTGCTGCCCAATAGATGTACCGCCCCTGTATTCCCATGAATTCAAGGGGTTTCTGGAGTCCCTTAAATAGTGGGTAGTCTTGGTAGCGGATTTCCTGCTCTTCTCTTGCCATTCTTCACGTCGTTTCTCACTTACTGAATATGCACAGAATAACTCTCACTCGTTAGTTGGTCACACCGAAGAACAATGGCAATGCCTGTGCTGCTGCCACGAGGAAGATACATGCTCCTACAATCATCATGATCTTCTTCTTGAAATCTTGCTGATTGCTCGTAACATGCTGATAATCAACACCGATTGGAGTGATAAAATGACAAAAGAAACAAATTAGGAACAACATAATTGAGAAACCCCAAAATGAAAGTATGAGAAAACAAAAATTAACATGGAAAACAACGGAATTTTTCCGATTTTGACATTCATAAATCAACTCCAAAAATTATAAGAAGGCACATCTGTTTTCAATTTAGTAATGTTCAAAAAATAACTTGTGCAGAAATTCTGCGGTTAAGAGTATCCGATGAGATAGTTCCATTTTGGGAGTTCATCATCAAAGACGATACGTCAGCTCTTCTCTAATTCGTATGATTCTTCAATGGGTCTTTTCGTATCATACGTTCTTTGATTTACTGTAGCGACAATGGATAGTCCTTTACTTGTGGTAGTGGCTTCAGCTCACACTCTCGCATTCTCAATAGATAAGAGAGGCGCTCCGCTCCAACTCCTTGAAATTGGGTCAAACATACAATGTTCTATGGGATTGTATTTGGAGCAATATGGTGGGTAATGAAGCATAATGATGTTGACACCAATGGTAGAGGCGAGTTTCATAAGAGACTGCTTGACAATATGGTGTGAGCATGCATTATAGCCACCTCCATCACAAAGTATGCATATTGTGTCTGTGTTCGGATATTTCCACTGAAGATGTTCTTGCCATACCTGTACAAAATTGTCACAGACAAACTCAGCTGTGTCATGGTATCAAGATGCTTGAAAACTTCAACAGAGAAGAAGCGCTTCTCACTGGTAACATGAGTGTCAACATATCATCCGACATCATTGAATTTATTTTTTGGTATCTACAAAAGCAAGAAGTCACCGAACAAACTGTACGGTGTAACGTCTTTTGTCTTGACGATACCGCTTTCAAAAGTCGTGAACGAATCCGTTACAAAAAACAATTAATTTCAAAGAGCACATTGTAAATGTTAAACTGAAGGACATCAGTACTTGGGCAACCGAGCACCTGTCCAAAAACTGGGTTACAGTACGAAACAAAACGCTTAGGAAAGTGAGCTAAAATTGGTACAACGAACTGGACGCCCTAGCAAATAAGCGGTATTTTTCTTTTATTTTTCATACTTTAGTATTAAACTGTTGCTGTATTTCGATCTTTATTATTAACTTTACACCATGAAAAGAGTGAACTTCATAACAACAATAAATTACGCAGACTGTATCTCTAATCAAGCTGCCGCCTTTCTCCCATTTTATATTAAGTCTGCAAAAGCTATGGATTGCCTTGTGAGTAATAGAATATTATTGATAGACTATCACGACGGCTATCTGCCATATGTTCCAGATGATTTTCCCTTCTCGAATGACAACGTCGTGAAAGACATTGACTATTGTGTCAAGAATATATTTTCAGAAGAACAAATAAAGGATATTAGAGAAATAGATAGTGCATTTTACTCATTCCTGAAGACTTTAAGCAATGAGCAAAAAACGCAATGCATATTACATACTGATTTATGCATGTTTATAAATGGCAATAATACTCTGTTACATAGAACAATAATGCCTTATGTTCTTGATGTCAATGGGGATGTTTGGCTTTCATTGTGTGCTTTTACATTTCCTTCTAGAGCAAACACTGGAAATGCTATTATAAAGATGAAGCGTTCTAAATGTCATTATCAATATAATAACGGATGTTGGAATATTTCTACTAATACAGAATTAACTGAGATTGAATCAAGGATATTATCACTATCTACAACAGGTCTTAGTGCTAGGCAAATTGGATCTTTTATGCATTTATCAGAAGCAACAATAAAATCACATAAGCAGGCTATTTTCAAAAAACTAGGTGTATTGAACATTTCTGAGGCCATTTCCTATGTTGCTAATTATGACTTGTTATAGTTTGATTTTTGGAAAAGGCATGTTGATTAGTGATACTATATTCAAACATGCGCTATTTCTTCTTTACCCAAATAGTGTGGACAATCCGTTCGCCGTATCCTTCTTACTATTCATTTCTACATCGGCATAGATAGCGGTATTGCCCATGCTGCTATGACCGAGCAATATGCTGACCGTTTTCAGTTCGCTATCAGCTGTCATTGACAGCGTGGCAAATGCGTGGCAGTATGAAAGGATATGTGCTTGGTTATCTCAGCTGCTTCGGCTATGCGGGGTATCTCATTCATCAGTGTACACTCGTCGGGAAGATGATACACAAACTCGTCAAACATATTCTTTGGCATATAGCGTAGGACTGTTTTGCAGAAAGGAACAGCCCACTACGTTCTTAATCACAACTTTACGTTTAACGATGGTGGAACATGTGCCTACATTGCGTTTTTGCATCAAATGTATTGTCATCCATCTTTAACAGAACCAATTCTGCTAGTTCCCAATGATTCTTTTTGGCTATTGATACTACCGAGCAAGAACTTTTGTTGTTTTCCCGTTCTCGTC
>ENA-ORMS01000930-ORMS01000930.1-human-gut-metagenome-genome-assembly--contig:-NODE-930-length-26433-cov-2.697020_pt1 | contig 26433 bp, 23 predicted proteins | sample MGYA00242104_ERZ508997 | MGnify/ENA primary metagenome ERZ508997 (study PRJEB26280, sample SAMEA2338704) | human gut metagenome | biome: human gut; feature: human-associated habitat; material: faeces... | reverse complement strand
GTGCTCTTGACCTCAACAAGACTAAGGCTCAAGCCATGACTGACATGATGCATAATTACAGTAATTATTATTCCATAACCTCTGTCAATGAAAGGTTCACAGCAGATTCTACTTCTACTGACATCATGATTTGTGGATTTGACAATATGGCTGCCAGAAGAACATTCTATGATGTATGGAAACACCATGTGATGAGCATACCTGAAGAACTAAGAAAGCACTGCCTGTTCATAGATGGAAGGCTTGCAGCAGAGGAGTTACAGGTTCTGTGCATACAGGGTGATGCCAGTTATAATATGGAGAGGTATGAGAGGGATTGGCTGTTCTCAGATGATGAGGCTGATGCCACACTCTGTAGTTATAAGCAGACAACTTTCATGGCTAATATGATTGGTTCTATCATTACTAACCTCTTTGTAAACTTCTGTGCCAATGACCTTGAAGGTGATGAAAAGCCTATGATAGATAGGAGTCTTCCATTCCTTACATCATATGATGCTTCTTTGATGATGTTTACTACGGAGGCTTGATTATGACTGCAACAGATTACAATTACCTCATTACTCTTCCCTTCAATACCATGTATGCAGATACAGGTGTGTATATTACAAGTTCCTCCTGTCTTGAAAAGCATGATATACTGAATGGATACATATGTACAGATGTGAATCATACTGGTTCATTTGAAGTACCTATAGCTATGCTTTCTTATCTTAAGACTATCTTGGCACAGCCAAAGATAAAGTGGAAGCAGATTGCTATGCCTCTATATTATGGGGGTACTGCTATAAAGAACACTTCTGACGCTATTATAAGATGGTTCTTCAGAGAAACTCCAGTAGGTGGTAAAAGACTCTCTAAGGTTATGAGTAAAGGAGAGGTTTATTATGGAGGAAATGGAATGATATTTGACCAACATATGAAACCTCTTGTCCTGTATACTGCTACTGTTACAGGTATGACTCCTGTAACTGTTCCTCACAGACCAGTAAAAATGAAGACAACCATTTCTGCCTTTAATGTGAGAGTGTCCCCTAAGGTGCTTCTTAAGGATGATATGCTTAAGAAAAGTATAATCTCCAAAGCTATACCTTCACTTGTATCAGAGAGTTTTTCAATAGTAAGAGGAGTAGTGTTAGATAAGCCTATAACTCCTAAGGTTATCATTGAGGACCTTTCAGATTGGATTAAAAGACCTGCAAAAGTAGGTAATCCTCAGACCTTCAAGGAAGATATGCAGAAGTTCCTGTCAAGAGAGGATATTATTCAGGATATAACAGAATGCCTATGACTTGGAATAGTATAATATCAGCAGATAGTATGGCTATTCCTTGGTCTAAGGTCATGAAATCTGGAAGACCCTTTTGTCCTGATAAGAATGACATTCTCAAGGCATTCTCATACTGTAGTCCTGATAACTGCAAGGTAGTATTTCTTGGACAAGACCCATATCCTCAGAAGGATGTTGCCACAGGCATACTGTTTGCAAATAAGTCAGAAACTTTGCCTGAACAACTATCCCCTTCATTGAAGGTTATCAAAAATTCTTTGTTTGAAGACTTGCATATTTCAGAAAAAGATTCTAACTTTGACCCTTCATTAATATCCTGGGCAGTACAGGGGATACTTATGATTAACTCTGCACTTACTGTAGAAATGAACAAGGTAGGTTCTCATGTTATGATATGGAGACCTTTCATATCAAAACTCCTGAGGAATCTGTCTCTGTATAATCCAGATATACTGTTTGTTCTGTTTGGTTCACAAGCAAGCACATTCAGACCTTATATCAACAAGGAGAGTACTGTTCTTGAGATACCTCACCCTGCATATAGTGCAAGAACTGGAAAAAAGTTTCCTCTTATCTTCAATGCAATAAATGAGATTCTTGCAAAGAAAGGTAAGAAGAAGATACGTTGGATTTAACATTTTATTTATATTATGGGAGATAAATTTATAACTAAAGAAGGAAAGAAGGTTTCTCTTGGAGAACCTCTTAGTATTACTGCTACTTTCAAGAAGGAGGGAGTGAAGACAATCTTCACATTCAGAAGTGACAAGCTTACTTCCTCACAGGCAAGAATACTTGTAATGAAAGGAATACTCAAGGAAGAGAAATTTCCTGACAGAGAGGAGACAATACCTGTGGTTCCTACCATTGATGAGACATTTGCTCTTATAAGTACATGGCTCATGGGTACTCCTCATGAAAAGGATACAGCAAGAGAGTTTCTTACTGCAATGCCTGGCTATGCAGGGTTCTCAGTTGTGCTTAGAGCTCTTGCAGTTCTGATAGACAGGAAATACCCTGACCACATCAACAACGCTGATGTTGATAAGTATTTCACTATTGATATGACTAATGGAAGAGTATGTGAAGTTCCTAAAGGTAAAATCAAAAACTTCAGAAACTTTGCTGCATTCAGAAGCATTGATGACATCAAGATTGCCACTAAGGTTCTGAGACCTTTCATTAAGGAACTGTGGCCTAATGAATAAGAAAGTAGTCAATGCTACAGCTGTATCTAAGGACAATATAAAGTTCAGAAGTAAAGCTGAAGCAAAGATGTATGAACTATTGAAGGAGTCAGGGCTCTGGTTTGAATATGAACCAGACCCTATAGTCCTTCAAGAGAGCTTCTATCCTATAGGATGGTATGAAGGTACAAAGTACAGGGAAGACAAGATTAGAGCTATTACCTATACACCTGACTTTATTGTGAAGGTTCCAGATAAAAACTGGTTCTTTATAGTGGAAGTAAAAGGTTTTATTACTGACAGATACCCTCTCAAAAGGAAGATGCTTATCAATCATATAGATAGTTCAGAGAACAACTATGTGTTTGCAGAGGTTCATACCAAAAGAGATATGGAGTTTATAATAGCAGAAATAAAGAAGTTTTCAAGATGAGTACACCAGTCCAAAGAATCAAACAGTTGCTTTCCTGTGTACCAGAGAAAGACATTCCTTATGCAAATAAGTTCATTAAGGAAAGGGATTTTGAAGCCCTCAGAGACTTAGTCAAGTCTGATATAAGGATACTTCTTAAGAAGAAGGATGAATCCCTTGAGGAGCAGATAGACAATCTGAGACTTCTTAAAACTGAGATAGACGCCTATCTGCTTTTGTTAGGTCTTGAAGATGATGAAGTTGAAACAGATTTTTGGGAAGGAGAATAATGAAATCATTGAAAGATATATCATGGGATGTAACAGAAGACCAATATAGAGCTGATTCAGCATTGTCTTATTCAACCCTTTCAAGATTCAATAGAGAGGGGTTTGACAATCTTGCTCATCTATTTGATAAGATAGAGAGTCCTTCACTTCTCTTTGGTAGTGTAGTTGATACTCTACTTACAGGAACTGAGAAGGAATTTGAAGATAGATTTTTTGTAGCAGATTTCCCTGAACTGCCAGATAAACAGAGGGAAATTGTTGAAAGTATATTTCATGCTGCTAAACCTGGGGAGTCTTGGGATAAGATAATGGATGCTGTTATTTTAGAGTATCTACTGGCTAATAATTATCAGCCTAATTGGAAAGCAGAAACCAGAATTAAAGTAATAAGAGAAGCTGGTAGAGAATATTATGATTTGCTTACTCTTGCTGATGGAAAGACAGTGATATCACAGAAATTGTATCAGGATGCTTTGGACTGTGTGGAGATATTGAGAAAGTCTGAAAGCACCAAGTGGTATTTTGAAGCGGACAATCCTTTCAACAAGAATATTGAAAGACTGTATCAGTTGAAGTTCAAAGGAAGTTATGAGGGTATAAACCTTAGGTGTATGGCTGACCTTATTATAGTAGACCATGAGAAGAAGATAGTATATCCTTGTGACCTTAAGACTACTTCCAAACCTGAATGGAGATTCTACAAGTCTTTCATAGAATGGGGATATTGGATTCAAGCTCAACTGTACTGGTATCTTATCAGGCAGACTATGGATAAAGATGAATACTTCAAGGACTTCAAGCTGGCAGATTACAGGTTTATTGTCATAAGTAACAGGACGAGAAAACCTCTTGTGTGGGAATTTCCACAGACTCAGACTATTACTGACCTTAAACTTGGGGAGCATAAACTCAGGAACTGGAGAGGTATAGCAGAAGAACTTAATACTTACCTTACCAGGGACTATGAAGTTCCAGTAGAGATTAACATGTATTTAATCAACGATATAAGCAAGTGGTTGGAGAATGAATGAGTATAAAGTAGTTAAGAGAGATGGCACTCTTGCAGAATTTGATGAAGAAAAGATTGTCAATGCAGTTGCTGCTGCATTTGAATCAGTAGGACAGACTCTGCCACCAGGACTTATGAAGTCTTTTATCAAGGCAATTAAAGTCAATCTCCCTAATCCTGTAGGAGTAGAGGAGATACAGAATAGGGTTGAAAGATACCTTATGGACAATAAATATTTTCAGGCAGCAAAATCTTTCATTCTATATAGAGAGAAACACAAGCAGGCAAGATTCATTAGGGAGAGAATTGATTATATGAATAAGTATAGTCAATCCAATGATAATGCAGCTACTTCATCAGAGACAGATGCTAATGCAAATGTAACTATGAAGAATGTGGCTAATCTTGAAGGAGAGGTGTATAAAACCACTAATAGAGTCATTCAAAGACAGAGGATGAAGGATAAACTAAATGAGATGTTTCCTGAGGTGGCTAAGAAGTATGAGGAGGATTTGAATCATCATATCATTTATACCCATGATGAGGCTACCACCCCTGTATTGAAGCAATACTGTATGGCAGTAAGTCTATATCCTCTTATGATGGAGGGAGTAGGTAATATTGATGGTATCACACCTTCAGCACCTAATGATTTACAGTCATTCAGTGGACAAATTACCAATCTTATATTCCTTCTTTCTTCTCAATGTAAGGGAGCAGTTGCAGTAGGTGAATACTTTATTGCACTGAATTATTATATTGTGAAAGAGTTTGGAGAAGATTGGTTTAATAGATTGGATGAGATAACTACTTCTCCTGCTTGTAATAAGCAAAGAACTATTAGAGATGCTGTATATAAGGCATTCAAGCAGTTTATTTATGGTGTAAATCAGCCTGCTGGTAATAGGTCATATCAGAGTCCATTTACTAATGTGTCTTATTATGACCACACATATTTCAGTTCACTGTTTGAAGAGTTCAGCTATCCTGATGGTACTAAACCTCAATGGGAAGCTATAGATTGTCTTCAGAAGCTGTTTATGAAGTTCTTCAATAAACTGAGAACAAAACAGATTCTTACTTTCCCAGTAGAGACAATGGCTATGGTATATGACCCAAAGACAAATGATATTATAGATAAGGATTACAAAGACTTTACTGCTGAAATGTATGCAGAAGGTCATAGTTTCTTTACCTATATATCAGACAGTGCTGATAGCTTGGCTTCATGCTGTAGGTTGAGAAATGAACTTGCAGAGAATACTTTCAATCCTACATCAGGTCTTACCGGTGTTATGACTGGTAGCTGTAATGTGATTACCTTGAATATCAGTAGGATTGTGCAGGACTGTGCAATAAATCATAATTACTTTAGGGGAGCTGGAATGAATAGTACTTATGGAAGACTGTATGATTACATTAGGAGAGACCTGACAGAAATCCTTGAAAGAGTCTACAAGTATCATATTGCCTTCAAGACAATGTTGTATGACCTTGAAGATAAGGGAATGTTTGCAGCTTCAAATGGTGGGTATATTCACATCAGCAAGTTGTACAGCACTATTGGTATTAATGGCTTGAATGAGGCTGCAAGGTTCTTGGGTCTTGAAGTAGGTAATAATCCTGAGTACATTGAGTTCTTGCAGCTCATACTTGGAACTATCAAAGAGGAAAATAAGAAGCATTCTATTCATGATAAGAAGAGACCTTTCTTGTTTAATTCTGAGGTAGTACCTGCTGAAGGTCTTGGTGGTAAGAACTATAATTGGGATAAGGAAGATGGGTATTGGGTTCCTGATGATGAGAACCTGTATAACTCATATTTCTATGATGCCCATGATGATACTTCAGTACTTGACAAGTTTATTCTTCATGGAAGGCAGACTTATCAATTCACTGATGGTGGTTCAGCAGCTCATATCAATCTTGAAGACCATCTGAGTAAAGAGCAGTATCTCAAGTTGATAGACTTTGCAATAGCCAATGGTACTAACTACTTCACATTTAATATTCCTAATAGTAAGTGTGATGATTGTGGGTATATCACTAAGCACCCAATCACAGAGTGCCCTAAGTGTCATAGTCACAACATTACTCAATATACAAGGGTTATTGGCTACCTCAGACCTATTAAGTCCTTTGGTAAGGATAGACAGATTGAAGCAGCTAAGAGAACCTATAGTGATGGAAGGAGTGAGATATGAAGTATGCAGATGCTAAAGTAGTATTTTCTGAAGTCCCTGATGAAATTACTCTTGCTATAAGTATATCTAACTGCCCAGGAACATGTAAAGGATGCCACTCTCCTTGGTTAAGAGAAGATGTAGGAGAATCTTTAACTAAAACATCTGTACGTGAACTTTTAGAGAAGAACAATGGAGTTACTTGCATATGTTTTATGGGAGGAGATAATGATATAGAATCTTTAAAGCAGTTGATTAAATGGACTAAAGAAAACTATCCAAAGGTAAAAACTGCTTGGTATTCTGGCTTGGACTATTTGAAGGATAAAGAGATAACTAGATACTTAGATTATCTTAAATTAGGTGCTTATAAAGAAAGCTTTGGTCCTTTAAACAATCCTAAGACTAACCAAAGATTTTACCAAATTATGAAAACTACAACATCTTCAACATTATTAATTGATATTACGTACAAATTTTGGAAAAGAGATTCCTCAGAAAAGTAATTGGGGAGAATAAATATCCAAGATGCCATTATACAAGAAAGAAACATAGATGGAAGCCTAAGGTTCCTTATGTCTCTATGCAAGCAGCTAAACTCTTTATTGAAGAGAGAAAGTTAGAGAATTATGAGGCTTACAGGTGTCCTGTATGCGGTAAATGGCATATTGGGTTTTATAGAAGAGAAGAGTAGAAATAAGCCCTCAGAAATGAGGGCTTTTATTATATATAGAGGTATGCTCAAAATAAAGATAAAAACATTTAAAGACCAAATTCTGCCAGAAATTATTAGTAAAGGAGATTGGATAGACCTCAGAGCAGCAGAAGATTATAACTTAAAACCAGGAGAATACAAACTACTTAAATTAGGAGTAGCAATGGAACTTCCTAAAGGTTTTGAGGCTCTTGTAATTCCAAGAAGTTCTACTTTTAAGAATTATGGAGTTCTTCTTGCTAATTCTGTAGGAATGATAGACGGCAGCTATAATGGAGATAATGATGAATGGAGATTTCCTGCATATTGTTTGGTAGAAAAGCTTATTCATAAAGGAGATAGAATTTGTCAGTTTAGAATTCAGTTGTCTCAAAAAGCCACTTTTTGGCAAAAAATAAAATGGTTTTTAAATAACAAAATAAAAATAGTAAATGTAGAAAAACTGAATACCATTAACAGAGGTGGGATTGGAAGCACAGGAAAGAAATAACCTGTGCTATTGTTGGACAGAAAATGAAAAAAAAAAATGGTATTGACTTTAATAATTTGTTTCTTAGTTGCAGTAATGGCAGCATTCAGTAGAGATGCACTTAACCTATGGCTATCTAAAAAGGTAGGGTTTCCTCTTAAGGAGATTATAACTAAGGAAGGTGTTCCCATAGTTACCCTCAAGAATGGAGAGAAAGAATTTAACTTCATCCTTGACACTGGAAGTACTATATCTCATATAGACTCTACTATTAAGGATTCTCTATCTGATGTAGAGGAAGTTGAAGGTAATAATTTTGCTGTTGCTACTGCAAATGGTTCAGTTGAAGGTAACAACAGCTGGATTAGAGTTCCTCTGAGCTATAAGAAACAGAGCTTTACTGAGGATTTCATGCCTTTGGACTTGCATGATACCTTTGAAGACATAAAGAAAGAAACAGGAATACAGTTGCATGGTATTCTTGGTGGTACCTTCCTTAGAAAGTACAGATATGTACTTGATTATGATGATTTAGTTGCATATACAAAATGATATATCTTGTATCACAGCAGATATTGCCTCCCTCAGATACTTACAAAAGAATAAGTGTTGAGGAATCTCTACAGTTGCTTGAAACTATCTCTGTTGTGGGTCTTGATACTGAGACTATGGGCTTTGACCCATATACAAAACAACTCCTTATGCTTCAGTTGGGCTGTTATGACTTTCAAGTAGTCATAGACTGTACCACAGTAAGTCCTGAACTCTATAAAAGTTATCTTGAATCTGATAGGCTGTTCATTGGATGGAATATAAAGTTTGACTTGAAGTTCCTATTCCATCAGAGAATAGTACTTAAGAATGTCTATGATGGGTTCCTTGCAGAGAAACTCATGTGGTTGGGTTATCCTGCTGGTATTCATTCTATGGGTCTTAAGGCAGCAGGAGAGAGATATTGTGGGGTTGAACTTGACAAGACAGTCAGAGGTCAGATTATGTGGGCAGGACTTTCAGATGCAGTTATTGACTATGCTGCAAATGATGTAAAGTGGCTGCCCATGATTATGGAGAAGCAGGCTATAGAACTTGAGAAACAAGGTCTGGCAAATGCTCTTGTCTATGAGAACAAGTCTGTTATCTGGCTTGCCTATACTGAGTATTGTGGAGTGCTTCTTAGTAGAGAAAGATGGAGGAGAAAGATGGACTTGGACAGAATGAATGTCCAAGTGTTTGAAGATGCTCTCAATAAGTGGGTAGTAAGTTCTTATAAAGGAGAAGAGTACTCCTATCACTATCTTCAGATAGAAGGTGTCCCAGAAGATGACCTTGATAAGATGAGGTCTAAAATGGAAGGGGAAAGAGCACCAGAGGCTGATATAAAAGGAACAAAGAGAGGCTATTATGAGGCATATAAAGTTCCTATAGGAGTCAAGGTTCCTGAAGATTTTGTCATTGATGACCCTCAAGGAGACCTGTTTTCTGGTTGGGACAATGCTATTCAGTGCAATATAAACTGGAACAGTCCTATGCAGGTGATAAAACTTTTCAAGTTCCTTGGATTCAATCTGTTGATTCAAGACCCTGAGACTGGTGAAATGAAGGATAGCATTGAGTCAAAAGTGATAGAGCCTCAGAAAGAGAGGTCTACTTTGGCTTATCTGTATCTTCAGTATAAGGCTGCCACAAAGGTCACTTCTACCTATGGAGAGAATGTACTCAGGCAGATTAATGGGACTAGTGGAAGGCTTCATACCAACTTCAATCAGTTAGGAACTGATACAGGAAGATTGAGTTCTGGAGGAAAAGATAAGAAGGCAGGACTTGAGTATCTGAACTTTCAGAACTTCCCTGCTGACCCTGAGACCAGAGCCTGCTTTATATCTGGTCCTGGAATGAAGTGGATTAGCTGTGACTATAGTGGACAGGAATCAAGGATTATAGCAGACATAACCAATGATACTGCTATGCTTGACCTGTTTAACAATGGTTGTGGAGACATTCATTCTCTGGTAGCAAAGATGGCATATCCAGAAATTATTGGAGATTGTCCTATTGAGGAAATCAAACACAAGTTCAAGCATTGGAGAAGTGAGGCAAAGGGTGTTGAGTTTGCCATAAATTATGGTGGAGATGCCAACACTATCAGGTCAAATAAAGGCCTGCCTATACAAGAGGCTCAGAAGATATATGACAGTTATATGAAAGGTTTCAAGGGTATGAAGGCATATCAGGACAGACAGAGAAAGTTTGTCATGGAAAACGGTTTTATCATCCTTAATCCAATAAGCCAACATAAGGCGTATATCTATGACTATGACCTTCTGATGAAACTTAAGTCCAAGTTTACATCAGACTTTTGGTCTGATTATAGACTGTGTAAGGGTAAAGAGACCAAGAATCTGCCAAAAGTAGTGAAGCAGGAACTCTACAAGAGGTTTGCTGAATGTACTGATATAAAGCAGGTTACAGGGCAATATCCTTATACAAAGAAGGTAGGACAGAAGGAAGAGCATTATACAGCAGTAGTCACTCTGGAAGATGCCTATGTACATCCTGTCAAATACTTCTTCAAAAGAAAAGCTGCTTCTGAAAAGCAGGCAATCAACTATCCTTGTCAAGGTACAGGAGCTGTCATGTTCAAGACAGCCTCATGTTTCTTGTGGGATTATCTTGTTAAACATGACTTAGTATTCAAAGTCAAACTCTGTATTCCAGCACATGATGAATGGAATATAGAGGTTCCAGAAGAACTTGCTGATGAAATGACCAAAGTATTGCAGGACTGTATGGCTAAAGCAGGAGGATACTTCTGTAGAAAGCTTAAACTTCCAGCAGATGCAGAGACAAGTGACCATTGGATACATTAGGATGTTTGGGAAAAAGGGGCTGTAGTACCTTTAAGCCTTACCTGAGCCCCTGAACCTTTCAGGTAACAGACCATTGGGTAATTCCATAGGAGTGCAGTAGTAAGGCTTTTTTATAAAAAAAAGATGAATGAAACAAGTAATACTATAATCAATAATATAATCTGCCAGTACACAAAGCCAATAGAAGAGGCTCTTCATGGTTGGATTATTCTCATAGATGGTCAGGTATGGAAACCTTATGCAGGGAGTTTTATATTTAACTCAAGGAAACAGGCAGTTACTGCTTTTTATAATGTGATGAGGTGGAGAATAGTAGGTTCTATGGGAAGAGCTGAAGGCAATGACCACTATTGGAGGGACTCTTCAATGTATTGGGCACGATTTAAGGAAACCTTGAAAGATAGAATGGAAATAAGACAGATTTAATATGGAAACAAGAAAATATCTATTGAATCAGGAAGAAAAGGTAGAGAAAGATATGGTTAATCATCCAGACCATTATAATGTCAATGGCATGGAATGTATTGATGTTATGGAAAAACTGTTTGGTATAGACTGGACATATCATTTCTGTGCACTTAATGCCTTCAAGTATCAGTTTAGGTTTAATAATAAAGGTAAAGCTCAGGAAGATTTGAGAAAGGCTGCATGGTATAATACTAAGGCAGCAGAACTTCTTGAGAAGATGGAGGGAAAAAATAATGGCTAAATATCAGAAAATACAGACACTGTTTCTCAGAGATGATAAGAACATTATCATTCCTGACCAGTTCACTTATCCAGAGTTTGAGTATCTGAAAGATAATAAATGGGAGTGTACTGAGAAGATTGATGGAACCAACATTAGAATAGAACTTGACTTCTATGTCCATGATGATGGAGTAAGAGAGGTAAATGTTAATTTCAAAGGAAGAACTGATGAAGCTAATATACCTGAACATTTGTACAGAAGGCTTGAAGAACTATTTAACAATGTTAATTGGCTTGAGATATTTGACATCACAAGTACTACATCCATTACCCTCTATGGTGAAGGATATGGAACCAAGATTCAGAAAGGAGGTAACTACATAAGTTCTGGTGTAGATTTTATCCTCTTTGATGTTAAAATTGATAAATGGTGGCTGCAAAGGGATGCTGTTGAAGATATTGCAAATAAACTCAACATCAAAATAGTTCCTCTTATAGGATATATGACTATCCCTGAGGCAGTTGAGTATGTCAAGAAAGGCTTCAAATCTACTATTGCAGAGAATAAGGATTATGATGCTGAAGGTCTTGTTCTTAAGACTACTACAGGACTTCTGAGAAGGAATGGAGAAAGGCTTATAACCAAAATCAAGACAGTTGATTTCAGAAAATATAGAGATAGTCAAGTAATGAAATCATGAAACAGTGGACATCAAGAGAGTTTCTAAGGATGCTTAGAAAGAATGGATATACTTACAGTAGACATAATGGGGACCATCATATCTATGTAAGTGAGGGAGGAAGGCATATATCTGTACCTCAGAAACTTGAGTGTGTCATTGCAAGAAGATTAATTAAAGAATATAATTTGAATACTGAATTATGAGTTTAGGAGGATACCCATTGGGAGCTGACCAGGACCCGAGAGCTCCCTGGAAAGAAAAGGACGTCTTTGTAGATGTTACAGTAAGCATCACATATCATAAGACTGTAAGGGTCAAACTTAATGAGCATTATGACACCCCTGACCTTTACAATGCAGCACGGGATAGGGTCTGGAATGATGTGGAAGCACTTTCTGCCAAGGGCTGGCATGAGGATGAATTTGAAGCGGTAGAAGAGTAATGGCAACAGTTTATTTCATATCAGATGCTCACTTTGGACATAAGAACTTGAGTGAGAGATTCAGAGGAATGTCTGTTGAAGAGTCAGATGAACTATTAATCAGGAACTGGAATAACAAGGTAAAGAAGAAAGATGATATTGTCTATTATCTTGGTGACTTTTCAATGGATGCTCCTGAACTTCTTGAGAAGTATCTTGACAGATTGAATGGAAAGATATATATCATAGGAGGAAACCATGATACAAAAAGAGTATGTACCAAATTCAAAGAGTTAGGCATTACTGTACTTGGATGTATGGAATATAAGGGCTATATGCTCACTCATATGCCTATAGATAGAAGGATAATTAAGGAAGGTCCATTCAGAAGATATAGAGGAAACATACATGGACATATCCATGCTTATGAGCTTGTTTCTCCAGACTATATTTCTGTGGCTGCTGACCTTAATAATCTTACTCCTATGACTCTTGAGGAGATTGTTGAGAAGCAGAAGAAGAAACATCAATTGAAAGTCAAACTCAAGAACTTCCTTATGTATGTTACCTTTTTGTTTAACAAAGTTTTTAAGAATATATGAGAATATTGGTTATAGGTGACATACATGGTCACAATAGTTGGGAGAAAGTAGTCTCCAAGGAGGATTGGGATAAAGTAGTTTTCCTTGGAGATTACTTTGACAATTATAAGAATACTCCTGGAACAGAGCAAGTTGCTAACTTCAAGAAGATACTTGCAATGAAGGCTACTCACCCTGATAAGGTAGAACTTCTCTATGGAAATCATGACCATTCCTATCTTAACAAGGAAAGATGCAGTGGTTATAAATGGCAAAATCAACTTATTTATGAAGAAGTACTTAAGGAAGCTAAGGATAAAGGTTGGCTTAAACCTGTGTATATTCATGATGATATTATCTTCTCTCATGCAGGAGTATCTTCATATTGGCTCAAAGAGGTAGCCCAATTAGTAAATCCTCAGGACATTACTTGGGAGAATGTTCCTCTTGATAAGTTCAACTTTAATGAATTTACTGGGTACAATCCATTTGGAGATACGCCTTCACAGAGTCCTATCTGGATTAGACCTGTATCCCTTCTGAAATATCCCATTGATGGATATAGGCAGATAGTAGGACATACTCAGATGAAAGTTCCTGTGAATAGGGATAAGGTATGGTTCAATGATATGATGCCTAAGTATTATATCATTGTTGAAGATGGTAACATAAAATTTAAGGAGAATAAATATGAGATTAATTAAACCTTCTTATGAAATATGGGAGCAGGAGTCTGGTCTTGAAGGTGTCTATAAGATGATAGAGAAGGTAGGCAGAGTCTGTTATAAATCAGAAGATAAGATAGCAGAAGGAACTGCAAAGCCTTTTGTAGATAGACTTATGAAATCAGGACATAGTGCTATGTTGGAACATGGTACTATATATCTGATGATTCCAAATGACCACCAAGCATATAATTTCTTTGGAGATAATTGGGTAAGAGACACCTATGGTGCATCTCCTTATTCTTCAGTGGTTTGGGATAGTGATAAAATTTACATTACAACTAACTTAAGAGTGCTAGTAGAGAATGGCTGGCTTGATGACTTGAAGTATCTTTGTGAACCTACTGAGTATCATGTTAAGAGAGTTACTGTACACTTTGTATGTGATAGAGGTGTATCACATGAGTTTGTAAGGCATAGAGTAATGTCTTTTGCTCAAGAAAGTACGAGGTATTGTAACTACTCCAAGGATAAGTTTGGTAATGAACTTACATTCATTATTCCTTGTTGGTTAGATATTCCTACAGGTCATTATGCTTATTGGGATGGTGATTGGTGTGATATTGATAAGATGAAGATTCAATTACCTGAAGGAGAACATAAGGACATTGATGCTTTCCTATGGACTTTGAATAATGCAGAAGCACATTACACTTTGCTTATCAATAGTGGATGGAAACCACAGGAAGCAAGAGCAGTATTACCTAATGCTTTGAAGACAGAACTTGTAATGACGGGTTTTGTGGATGAATCTGGATGGACAAACTTCTTTAATCTTAGAGCATTGGGGACTACAGGTACTCCACATCCCCAGGCTAAAGAACTTGCAGACCCTCTTATGGAAGAGTTTAAAAGTAGGGGTTTAATTAATTTTTAATTAATAGAAAAATAAAATTATGTACACAGTTAAAGAGTGGCATTGTAGACCTACTTATAGAAAAGGAGACTTAGAGGCTGAAGAGGTAGTAATTAATGTTACTACTTTTAGAACTAAAAGAGCAGCTAAAGAGTTCATTGAAAATAAGTTAAAAGGGAAGAAGGAGGCTTGGAGAAAATACCATAAAGGTAATGAGACAAGCTATTGTGGATACTATACTGGTAAAACTTGGATTCATGAGAATACTGGTGAAACTTACAAGGAATCTTTCACTTTTGAATTATTAAAAAGCATAGGTATGTAAACAAAAATACAGAAACACAGACTATGAGCAGGAGTAATTCCTGCTTTTTTTTTGTGATAAATAATTAAAAAAAAAAGAGAGAATATGGCAATTTTTGGTAATGGTAAGGCTACATTTGCAGAGAGACTCAGCAGTGTAAAAGCTATGTTTCAGACTGCACACAACTAGGCATCTGCATTAAATGATGAAATGCAGAAAGAAATTGAAACAAAGCAGTCTCAGATTGAGTCTATTAATGCTCAAATAAAGGAGATTAGTATTACTCAGGAAGAGACTAAGAGATTTATGTCCAACTTAGAAAAGTTTATTAAATGAGAACAGGATTAGTTAAACCCAAAGTAAAAGAAAGCACTACTACATCATCAGATGGTAGGCTTGACATGGTGATTGCATTTGATACTACTGGCTCAATGGCAGGTTACATTAATGAAGTCAAGGAACATGTGAAGGAACTGATTCCTAAACTCTTCAAACAGAATCCTGATTTGAGGATAGGAATAGTTGCTTTTGGTGACTATTGTGATATGCCAAGCAAAGATAAATTTGGTAGGGCATATCAAGTATGTGAGCTTACTGATGATGAGAATAAACTTATAGAGTTTATCACTAATGCACAAGACACAAGTGGAGGTGATGGTGATGAGTTCTATGAACTTGTTATCAAGAAGATAGTTGAAGAGACTAATTGGAGAGAAGGTTCTACCAAAGCAGTTCTTCTTATTGCAGATGCAGAGCCACATAAGGTAGGATATAGCTATAGGGATAGAGTGGTTAAGAATCAAATTGATTGGAAAAAGGAAGCTAAGAAAGCCGCTGAGAAAGGAATCAAGTTTGATACATTGACTATAGATAAAACTGAGTGGTATAAGGAACTCTCAAGCATCACTAATGGTGTGAGTGCTCCATTTAGTACAAGCTCAAAGACTTCACAACTTATTGAGGTTGCTGCATTGGCAAGAGGAGGAGAAAAGACAAGAGGTCTTTATAAGACTACTATGGATAGCTGTGAAGCAAGTGGTGATATTGAAATGACTGCTGTTTATGCAGCTTATTCAAAAGAAGTAATATCTTAAAAATAAAAGAACATGAAAGTAAATCTTACAGAAATTGAAGTTGGTGACATCTTCTCAGAGGAGTCCCATTACATTGTAAAAGAAGTAAAGAAAGAAGGAGTTGTATTTGAACATCTTGAGAGTGGTAAGATTGTTAATCTTAGCAATGAGTATGTTCATAATATGCTTAATACTTCTGACCAGTATGAAAAAGAAGTAAAGGTTACTAAGGAAGATAAGAAGGATGGTACTCCAGGTATAAGAACTATCTTTGAGGGTATCAAATCTTCTGAGGTATTCACTGTAGTCTTCAAGAAACAGGATAAAGTCAAGACTAAGAAGCAGTTTGAGGCTGAAAGAGAAGCTCAGAGAGTTGAAGCTATTGCCCTGATTGATAAGGCTAAGAGGCAGAAGAAATCTATGGCTGTAGCCTATAAAGAAGCTCTTGAACTCATTCAGGATAATCCTGTAAAGGACTATATTGAAGGTGAGGATAGAGTACTGAGAGGCTATAAGATGCAGTTTGTCTCAAGAGATGGTAAATACAAATGTATGGACATGGACATTGAGAGAACTGAGAAAGAAACAGGTGAAAGATTGGTAAACATCAATACAATCTCTCAGCTTATCTATAATGGAGTGAAGTATATTGTAGAGTAAATCTCTGCTATTACTATCTCTTTTTGAAATATTAAGAGATTTTCTAAGGAAGGTAGCAATACCTTCCTTATTTTTTTATACCATAATTAGTAATCAAATTAGAGAGTATACAGATTAATACTTAATAACTTGGTTAATTAAAATTAAATACTTATCTTTGTCTATCTTTAAATTAATTAATACCAAATAACAATGAATTCAGGAATTAATTGTGTTGTTGACACTCCAATACTTCAGGAATTATACAACAAAGTTAAAAACAAAGTAGAAAGTTATGAGGAATTTAAAACTCTTGTATCCCTTTGGTGGGGAAGAGAGAAACAAAAAAATCCTCAGTTTGATTATGAAGTATATCCATCTCCAGAAGAGATAGATTCTCTACTTTCTGAAAGAACTAGCAAGAAAGAAGAAGGAATGGATTCAACTATTTCATATACTCCAAAAGGTAAAAGAACTCAAGTATATACTATTAAAGGTTCTCACCTCTATAATAGAGATGGCAAGGAAGTATTTGCAAAAGATAGTATAGATAGAAATAAAATATTCGCTAATCTCGCTGTTAAATCTGGAAGAGCAGTAGTTGTAGAGTATAATAATAGCAGGTATGTTGTAAATGATAGAAATCAAATTATCTCTGTTACTACTGGTAAAATAATGCAGTGGGATGAAAAGAATGGAGATAGAAATGCAATCATTAAAGCTGCTCAGGAGAAATTTAATGGAAATAAACCTTCTGAAAGTATCCAAAAACCTACATCTTTTAATTGGGGAAGAACTTCAGATAATAATTATGAAGTATCCTCAAAAGGAGATAAAAGATTCTCTGCTCTTAATGCTACCTTTGAGAAAGGTACTATTATAGATGGAGTAGATGTAGGAGGAATGACTATTGAAAATGTATATCAGAAGGTTATTAAAAAGAGTGGTAAAGGTAAGGCTCCTGCTGTAAACTCTAAATTGTATAAGCCTTATAATGCTTCTTCAAACCAACCACTTTTTATAAAGGAAGCAGCAGCATTGGGAAGATATCAAGTCCCAAGTGGAGATACCATTACTTCTGTTAGAGAAGCAGATTTAAGAAGAACTGATATAAATAAGCTTACAAAAAGGTCTCCTTCTTATAATATATTTCAAAGTCTATTACAACTTGAAAAATTTGCAGGTGCGAATATAGATAAGTTAGCTGTATCAGATACCACAAAGGATAAGATAAAAAGACTTCAAACTTCAATTAAAAATTCAAAAGCTTTTGATGCTATTTACACTTTAAAAGTTTCTGAAAAAGAAGAGGCAAAAAAGCTTGCTATTGAATTTAAACAATTACATAGTTCATATACTGAAATTATAAAAAATATTGCCAAAGAAGTCTGGGGAGTAGATATATCTACAGTTCCAAATAAATTTGATGCTCTTGATTTAACTGGTGTTGGGGAGCCCCATTTACTTACTGATGAAAGTGATATACAGGATTACTCATATTATGTAGGATATTTACCATTGTGGCAAGAGTGGGCTAAGCAAAATCCCGAATTAATAGAGGAACTTAGAACTAAAGCAGCAGGTAAAACTCTTACTGACCAGTTTGCTAATACAAGAGTAAGTCAAGCAAGAGCTTTAGCTGATATTCTTAATTCTACTAGTACTAAGTCAGAAACTATAGAAGAAGCTCCTATATTTGAAGATAATGAAACTTCTATTCAAGATTCTTACTCATTAGCTTCAGGAGATGCAGTAGGTTCTGATGCTGCTTGGACTTCTGCTGCAAGAGAGGTGGGTATTAAAAATATCAGAAACTTTTCTACTAAGAGTTATGATGCTTTATCAGAGGAGGAAAAGAAAGAAGCAGATTCTGAGTACCTTAAAGCTACTACTGAATTAAGCAGACCAGCATTGTCTAATACTACTTATAAAGGAAAATTAGTAAGAAGAAATTGGCTTCAAGTAAAAAATGCTGATGCTATATTTGCTATTGGGAGTATAGTTAATTCTCTTGAAAAAGGCAGAAGTTGGCTTAATTATTCTAAACATGCAGTTGTAGATGGAGGTACAGGTTATGCAGTACAAATGGCTATCAACAACAATAAGCCAGTTCATGTATTTGACCAAGATAAAGGTAAATGGTTTACTTGGAAAGATGGTAACTTCGTTGAGGAGCCTTCTCCTATTTTAACTGAAAGATTTGCTGGAATAGGTACAAGACAGATTAATGATTCTGGAAAAGCTGCTATTAAAGAAATTTTTAGTAGAACCTTTAATTTACAGCAAGAGAGTGGTACTATAGTAAACAACTTTGTTCCATTTTCAGAAGAAATAGAAGAGCTTTCTCTTGAAGAGAGAGGGCTTACTCCTGCTATAAATCCTAATGATTTGGAAGCTAAAGCAGATGTTGCTTTTGGAACTCCTCAAAGAAGAAGGGATAGAGTTAATCTTATTGCTAATGCTATTAGACAAAATTTCAGTATTGAATTTGAAAGACAGAAAAGAGTTTTACAGGAAAGACTTTCTTCTGAAACAGATGCTGATAAGATTGTAGAACTACAGGAGCAATTAGATACTCTTGATGAAAAAAGAGCTGTTGAACTCGGTCTTAATAATATCCTTGTAAGAATAAGGAAAATGTTTCAACCAAAAGATTCTCTTCCTGCTTATTATAATTCAGAGTTTGTGAAACTTCAAGACAATTGGGATACAGTAGTTGCAGAGGCCTTGGAGCTTTTAAAAGAAACTGATGGTTTAGCAGTTGATTTCATTGAAACTAATTTTGATGATGGAACTCAGATAGATGAAGAATCAGGAGATTACTTTGATGATGATAGTCAAAAGGAGTATGGCTATAAAGATGGTTGGATGACTAAAGCCAGATTTGTAGACCAAAGGGATTCTCTCAGTAAGAAAGTTAGAAAAATCATTTGGACTACTGATAAAATTGGCTTTGATGGAAAGCCAGAAATTGATGATTTAGGTTTCAAAAGATATTTGCAACCAGATATGGTGCAAGCCACCCTTTTACAAGCTTTTGGACAGTCAAGAAACTCTGAGCATTTTTGGAAAATCCTTAATGATTTAGCTAAAAGAAAGAAGTGGGTTCAGCCTCTTATAGATAGGCTTAATAAAGAAGAAGATACTAAATCTCAATTTTATCAGAACTTCAGAAAGGAATTTATGCCTTATTGGGTACAACTTCAGAAAGAAATAAAAAATACTGATGGAGAAGTAATATCAGTTGTAACTCAAACTAAGAGGGTAAATAAAATTCCTGGAATCATGCACATGCTTGATGAATGGAGGGATAATTATGAGGAAGGGTCTAAATTAGATGAACTTAGTGTTTATAAAGAGGGACAGCAGTTAGACAAAGATAATGCAAGTAAAGCATTTGATTATATTTCAGAGCTTCAAAATAGTTATCCTGAGGATGTCAATGAATGGATAGAATCAGATGATAATCTTAATAAGGTAATGAGAGTTTTGCATATGGCAGGAATAACTGCTGATGCAGAAATTGTAAGAGAAGCTTTAAAAGGAGAAGACTTACAAGACGGTACTCAAAGACTTGATAAAATTTATCAGCTTTTATCTGGAATGTTCAGAGACATTAAAGAGGATAAAGTTGGTAAGACAGTATCTTCGGATGGTACTGTACAATATGATGACCTTCTTAATGCTTATGACAGCACTTATACTATAATAGCTAAAATAATAGACACTATTCCAGAAGATTCTGTATTGAGTTCTTTTAGAGAAGCAGGTAATTCCTATCAGAGTTATTCAGCTCCCTCTTATTTAGGGAAACTTATAAATAATTTAAAGAATTTAGACGGAACAGCAGAGTCTTTAAACAAGTTTTATCAAGAACAATATGGTCAATATAAATGGTTTTATAGTAAAAGTACAGGATATAGAAGTTCTTGGCTTAGGCAACTTGTAAATAGTCAAAGCAAGAGAGATTTGCTTGATAGGAAAGTAATTTTACATTCTGGTAAACTTGAATTCAATGACTGGGGAAATTCAGAATATGCTAAGGTAATGATTTCTGAATTTTTAAGCACTGCTGATAATAATTCTGCTTGGTATTACTTACCTCTGCTTGCTGATGCTGAATCTGCTGAGTTCATAAAGTTCACTAAATATACTGATTCTTCTGCACAAGATGAATCAGGTAATTATATTCCTTATGACAAACTAATCCTTAATGAATTGGAGGATGTAGTAAGACAAGAGTATGACAGAATCATGCTTGTAAGGCAGAGAGAGGGTAAAGTAAATCCAATAGCTAACTTTGATATTATAAGAGATGAGGATGGAGAGGAAATAGGAGTTGTCAGAAATGCTGATGGAGATATTATCAGTAGAAATACTGGTAATGAGTTTAAGTTCTTCCCTGAACTTAATACTTATAAGATAGATGGCAGACTCTTTGTAGATGTACTTCAAGAAAAAATACTTAGAAATGATTCTGATGTATCTAGCTTTATTCAATCAGCCTTAAGTGATATTATGGAGAGTGGGTTTGCTAAGTTCATGAAAACCATGGATGAGGCAGGAGTTTTAGAGACTAATAATGGGGTTTCTAAATATTTTCAAATAAAAGCAAGTGAGTTGGAAGGAACTCTGAGAAATTTTTATTGGAATAATGCTCTTGCTCAAACTCAGCTTATTGAGCTTACTACCACAGACCTTGCTTATTATAAGGACATGAGAGACTTCCAGAAAAGATTTAAAGAGGTTTATGCACAAACTCTTAAACTCAATACTGAAGCAACTTTCAATGGTGAAAAGGTAGGAAGGCAGACTGGAAGAGCAGCTTATTTGAAGGACTTGAAGATGGTAGCTCCTTCTAAAGAAGCATTAAAACAAATGCTTGAAGGCAGAGTAGAAGCAGGTGCAATATCTGAACTGGATAAAGATGCTATATTAAATCACTTTAATAAAGTTAATGTTGCAGATGCCCAAGCTTATAGAACCCTTGATTCTTATAGAAGAGTGTTAGTTATGTCTGGTAGGTGGACTCAAACAGATGAGGATGCTATGAACAGACTTAAAAATGGCACTTGGAATATAAAGGATTTCAATACTATTTGGCAAACTATTAAACCATTTATGTATACACAGGGACCTAGGCCTTCTGGAGTAGCTGATTATGGAAATATAAAAGTTCCTTCTCAGTATAAAAACTCTGAGTTCTTACTTCTTGCTATGTATGATACCATTGCTACTCCTTTACAGGATTCTTCAGTACTGAGAGCTATTAATAAATTTATGGAAGAGAATGATATTGATATAGTGATGTTTGAATCTGCTGTGAAAGCAGGTAATCAAGCTCCTATTAAGATTGATATAAATATGTCTCTTCCTGATATTAAGAATCTCTTAAATTCTAAAATTAAGAATTCTGATGGCTCTGAAAATGCTGAAGTTATTCATGAGTTTGATTATGAAGATTATGGTATCCAAGTTGAGACTCCTGAACATATGGTAGATAAGTACCAGTTGTTTGGTACTCAAATTAGAAAACTTATTTCTTCAGACATGTCTGATGATATTGAAATTTCCCTCTTTGGTTCTAAAAAGAAATTCTCAAAAGCTGAATGGTGGACTATGTATAATGGACTCATTACTGCCAATGTTGTAGATTCATATAATGAGGTAGCTAAAGAGTTTTCTTCAATAGAACATGTTGCAGAAATAATCCAGAGTGAGCTTAAAGGTAATACCAGATATAGTGATGAAATAAAGAAAGCTTGTGAATTAATAGAAGTAACAAACCCTCTTACAGGAGAAACTGAGAAAGTATTTAATCTTCCTCTTTATGACCCGGTACAAAGTGAGAGAGTACAACACCTCTTAAATAGTATAATTAAGAAAAAAGTTGTAAAACAAACTATAAAAGGAGGAACAGGAATTCAGGTATCTGCTTATGGTTTAACTGATAAGCTTTCCATTGTTTGGGAAGGAGAAAAGAAGAAAAGTAGGATGGAATATATGGAGTGTTATCTTCCAGCTTATTCTAAGGAATTCTTTGAACCCTTGATGAAGTTTAAAACAGTGAACGGAGAACAAGTTGGTTATTTGGATATTAATGAATTACCAGAAGAACTTAGAAGAATCATAGGATACAGAATCCCAACTGAAGATAAATATAGTATGGCTCCTTTATATATTAAAGGATTTCTTCCACAAGAAAATGGTTCTATGATTATGCTTCCAGCGGAAATAACTGAACTCACTGGGTCAGATTTTGATGTTGATAAGTTCTATCTTATGTTTCCTGAGTCCTATATTCAGAAGTTCAACTATTCTAAAGCTAAAGAGGATTTTCAAAGGTTAAACAAAATAACTGATGAGGTAGCATCTTGGTTTAAAAACAGTGACCTCAAAGAAGCTTTTGATGAGGCTCCTCAAAGTTTTAAAGAATGGTTTGAAGATAACAAAGAATCTTATAGATATGATAAACCTAGAATAATATATTATAGGTATAATTATTCAAAATCTATAAGAGAGAACTCAGTACAACAGAGAAATAATCAGCTGATTAATATGATTTGGGGAGTACTTACTAACCAAGATACTGTTGAAAAGCAATTGAACCCTGGCAATTTTGAAAAGGCTAAAATAGCTGCTAGAATTTGTAGTATTGCAAATAATGCAGATGCTAAGAAATTAATGAGTCTTTTAGGAATTACAGATAAAAAACTTATATATGATGCTCTTACTAAACTTTCTTTAGATAAATTGAATGCTATTTCTTCTTCATTCATTGGAGTACTTAGTCCTATAAGTCCAACTACTCAATTATTCTTTCATAGTCAAAATGCTACAGGAGGTAAGATGATTGGTATTTATGCAAATAATAATGCCAGTCATGCAATAGTGCAGCACACTAAACTTTCTTGTGTTCCATTTACTATTAATGGACATATGTATAATTCCCTTCATTCTATAAAGAATGAAAGAGGTAATTATATTACAAGAAATATTTCTAACTTCCTTGCAGCTTCTGTGGATAATGTAAAAGACCCTGTGCTTAAAGACCTTATGCAAGACACTATTACAGGAGATTTATCTTGTTTTATGTTAAGGGCAGGAGTAGAGCCTAATGAAGTAGGATTATTTATGAACCAGCCTATTGTCAAAGAAATTATAGAAGCTTTGAGAAAAAATGAGTTTGGTGATAGAAAGACTATTATAAACTCCGTGATAGATTCTTGGGCTAAACAAAGACAATGGAAGACTTCTAAAGAAGATGCAGAAAGATATAAGAATCTTTATTCAGAAGATTTATTCAATGCAATTCTTTTTGAAAAAGATATGCAAAGAACATTCGATGAAAATGCAACTAAAGGAGAACAGGGTTGGTTTAATTTCCAATTATATGTAGGAAATGCTTTTAAGGATATGTATGCAACCAGTAATGATTTATCTGAACTTACTGCTATTATGAGGGCAGACACTTCAAATGGTTCTGCTGGACCAAGTAATGCAGATACTTATAATAAGATTAACAGAATATTAAGATTTCAAGAGAGGATGCAGTCTGATAGGTTTAATCTTATAAATGCAGATTTAATCAGCTTCAGTTATCCAAAAGAAGGAGAGGATATTTATGACTCATGTATGAAAACTTCTTTACCATTCCTAAATGCCTTTACTAATGCAGGAATTGGAGGAACAATGGTCTTAATGAAGAAGTATTTTCCTCATTTCAATGCCTCTATATACAATATGTTATTTGACCCAGAATTTGGATTGACCACCTATTTAAAAGAAGGTAGAACTAATACAAAATTCATAAATACTGTTCTTAATGATTTGTTAGTATATGTAATGTCTAAAACACAATTCTTCAACTCCTACATAGATAGTGTAGGTAATATGCATACAGGAATTGAGAACAGAAAGAGATTTATAGTAGATTTTCCTAATGAATTTATTAAAACAGTTAATGAAAATCCAGATATTGCTGAGAATAGATTTGTATCAAGAATTAGATTGAAATATCCTAAGAGAGGAGCAAATGGAAAACTTCCAATAGCATCTTTGGTATTTAGAAATTCTGGTAAACTTAGTACAATACAGAGAGATATGTACTCAAGAGATTGGCTATCTTTATTATATAGTCCTAATCCAAAAGCTGTAGAACTTGGATTAAACTTATTTAAGTATGCTTCTTTCATGGGAGGATTTGGATTTGGTCCAAACTCATTTATACATATGGCTCCTGTACTTCTGAGAAAGGCAATTCCAGGATATGAACAAACACTCAGAGACCTTGTGAAGAAAGATGATTATTTCCCTTTCATTAAGCAGTTTATATTGAATCATATGGATATGCCTAATTTAGTTCCTCAGTATGCTGCAAAAGACCTTTCTGGAATTACTTATTCTAGTGATGGCAATAGTTTTGAAACTGCTCCTAATAATCCTTCTTTTATTAAAGAGCAGATGACTACTACTGATGATAGTAAGAATATGATATTAATGAATAAATTAATTCCTTTTGTAAGTATCATAAAATCTAATGGGGAATTAACTTATTTTGAAGCAGATTCTTGGTATGTAGCAGATGGACAACCTATCAGGTATCATAAAGCCAGTCCACTTGGGTTTAAAGGTAAAGTATTGGAGTATGAATATGGAGAATCCAATTTGGACTCTGTATTTTATAAAGTTCAAAGACTTAAAGAAGACATGGTTTCATCTACTTTTGAAGATGATGGAGAAGGACTTCCTAGTAAGGAAATTGCTCCATATGATTCTGTTGAGCAAGTTAAAATTCCTATTCCAGAAGGATTTGATTTAAGCATTAAGCAAAATATTGAAGACTATGAAGCAGCTCCAGTAGAAGATGCAAATGGACAAATAAGTTGTGGAGGATTTGATTTGGAAGGTTCTCCTTTGTTTAAGTTATAATTTATGAAAAGTTGTGCAATTATTCCCCAAATAAAGGGAAAAGATGGTAATGTAAAAGATAGCAAGTTATTTAAGGACTTGCTATCCTTTACTAATAATAATAGAGAACAAACTAATAGGCTTTATTATATTACTAAAAATCCTAAATTTCAATCAGACTATTCTGACATTCTTAAGTATGATGATTTAGGAGAAGTAACTATGAATAGTCTCTTAAAGTTGGACCTCTCTTCTATGTTAGAAGAGAGTAATCTTAAAAGAAAAATTTCTGAGAATTATGGATTTTTTGAAAAAGGGGCTCCTGTTGTATTAGATGATACTACTGAAAATTACAACAGTTTAGTAGAAAAAGCTATTTCTTTTAATGTTTCTTCTGAATATAAAGATAATTTTTCTGCTATTATTAGAAGAACTCCAGAAAGAGGTATCTATGTTTCTTTGGAAAAATCTACTACAGAGAACCAAGTTTTGGCTCAAAAAATGGCAGCTTCCTATAATCTCAATAAAAAGATTAGAGACTTTTTAGGAAAGAATGGTATTTCAGTAGGTGCTTTGAATTCTCTGGATTTAGCACTTGGAAGAAGTGGAGTAACAGATTTTTCAAAAGCTTTTAAAGAGGGTGAAGGTATAGCTGAACTTATAAGAATAGCTAATGGAAGTAGAGGAGAAGAAGTTCTTCCAGAGGAATTTGCTCATTTTATAATAGAGTCTATGGAGAATGAACCAGTGGTTTCTAGACTTCTTAATCTCATGAGTAATAGAGAATTAGCTGAAAGTGTTTTAGGAGATTCATATGGTGCATATGAAACATTGACTGATAAGGCACTTGCTCATGAAGCAGCTGCAAGGTTGCTTTTGGATAGTATATATGAGTTAAATAATCTTCAAAAAGGGGTTTGGAGTAGTCTTCTTTCTAGAGTAAAAAGTAGATTCAGTAGTAAATTCTCAAAAATGGATGCAGAGAGTCTTTTGAGAAATGTGGGGGAAGCTAAAGCAGCAGCTCAACAATTAGCTACTAACTTACCTCTACAAAAAATTTCCTTCCAAATAAATGATAGACAGTTATCTCATATAGATGAAAGATTAGATAGTATAAAAAAGCTTCTC